>Ga0126342_10019098_pt1 | contig 11688 bp, 9 predicted proteins | sample Cyp1metagenome_FD_92528 | JGI IMG/M metagenome (GOLD analysis project Ga0126342, IMG submission 92528) | Coral microbial communities from Lord Howe Island, Old Settlement Bay, Australia - Cyphastrea 1 metagenome | ecosystem: Host-associated > Invertebrates > Cnidaria > Coral ... | reverse complement strand
TCTGTGGGTAAAAGCTTTGTGTGTAAAAGCGTCAGTGTAAAAGCGTCTGTGTGTAAAAGTGTTTGCGATGCAAACTATTGTCTTGCACTTCTCACTATTTTGTCTTGATACTCCTCTTCTCGAATGCCTATAACACAGCTTTCATATATCGTTTTTAATATTGCATCTCCATACTAACAAGAGAAGACCCTGCTCCTCTACGCTCTCGGGCCATCCGTCGTCTAGTTTTTCTTGTTCTTTTTTTGTTTTTTCTGGTGATTCTTCCTGTCGGTTTGTTTTTTTGGTGATTCTGTTTTTGTTTTTTATGTTTTTATTGTTTTGCTAAAATCAACTTTCTCCGTTCTACACGGGGTCAAAATACTTTATATTATATTTGTGTATAATTACCCATTGCATGCCTGTATGCAACCTATATACCACTCATAGCGTACTTATTATATACTGCCATATACTACCTCTGTTCTACTTATCTACGACTGATAAGCTGCATCAACCCCCCATCCCCCCAACCCCCACACCGCAGGGGAAGGGGGCAACCACGTACACTACCTAGATACCTCATACTAATGATAAATATGTACTGTACATGTATGTGTGTAGTACCTACATATTCTATATACTTGCAACCTACAATACTATTTGCTCTACATATATTTACTACCTATACACTGCCTTCATACTACCTATACAACACGATTACAGATAGATAGACACGACCTATGTACTACATACATACTGCCATATCGCACCTATGTACCACTTGTTTGGATGCACCAGCTATTGTATATTCCCCATACAGCATATGCAACTCCCTTCCCACCCCAAGGGGGGGGATACCATGACCATGGGAGTGAGGGGACGATACAAAGCTATGGAAAATGGCCCATAGAAACCGATGTTTTTCCCAGCTATTAACCTCCATTGATCATGGATTTTCCAGTTCGCTATGTTAAATAACCAGATGGTGTATGTATATATATATATGTATGTATGTATCCTTGTTTGTATGTATACTGATAAATAAGATTGACTTCACTGCAACGTCACTGGAATTTTGACTACTGTAGAATTTTGGGCATCATCCCCAAACAAACTAATTCTGATGCTGAAATGGTATAGTTTACCGATGCACATGAAATGACCCCTTTTTATCTGGAACCAACATGATCTTAACTGGGATGTTGTTTATTATGATCCCTTTTGATGGTTTGGGGTTGGTTACTGTATGGTTTGTGGGTTTACCCACATTTTACCACATTCTAACTCATATATAGCTGTGGATAACTGATAGTCCAGAAGAGCTGAGGAAGCACATCCTTCAATGTATCATGAGGGGCCCGTCAACAGCTTGATGCTTAGGACACGTCCAGACTTGCGATATACTTAGTGCTCAGTTTGAGAAATATATTCCCAAGTTTTTGTTTCCCAAGTTGATATGCACATAAATATATATATATATATGTGTACCTAGACCCTCCAAGTACCCTTAAAAATCGTGTTTTACCCCATAGTCTTAGTGTAATCTTGGTACTTTTACCATTTTTGGTGGTATTTGGAAGGTCATTTGGTAGACGATACATGGGATACATTTGGGATATATAAAACCATCTGGGGATCAACTCATCCAAAACCTACCAATCCACCCTCATAGAAACAGCTAGGTATGGGGAAAACAAGCGTGGTTTGCAGTTTGCTGGCGAACTACTCACAAAACGTGTTCGTATGTTCGTTCACCCTAGTAAAACAGTGGATGAACCCTATTTATCCCACTGAAAAACAAATAAGGGATAAAACCTACTTAGTGAGTGGGCACATTATCTTGGATTTGCTGAAGATGAATTTTATCCCAGGATGGATTTATGATTGGGTATACCATGGTATATCCTTAGAAATGGGATGCTGTAAAGTGCCAGTCATGGTTGGTTTTTGGGATGGTTTATGGTTTTTAGCAAATCCAAGTTAGCACACATTGTCCGCATATTTTTTATTGAGTTGTTCCATATCGATGTCGATGTTTTGGATGGTAGATCCCAGTAATCATCCAATGAAATATAGCAAAGCTATACCAACTATATTTATGTTTCCCATAAAGATCGTAAAGGGTAAATCCCACTGGATAGTATCTGTGTTATTTCGGGGGATTTTTCTGTGGCAAAACCAACAATACGTTATCCCCAATTCAGTTTATGATGACGGGTATACGCCTGGAAATGGGATGTCTATCCCACCCCAGTCATGGTTGGCTTCTGGGATGGTGCCAATGGCTTTGGGTTGACTGGATTTCAACACACATCTCACAAGGAGCGGCTGCACTTTTGATCTAAGAAGGCTGACCCTTCTTACCACAGTTGTACCACATTGTGATGATCTACCCTCTGGTAAGCTAACATGACGGAAAATCACAATTTCGCTATGTTAGTTTACCAGTTTTACCAGAGGGTACCCAACTTGAACTGGTGCCCGGCGAACTCCTCATTTTGATCGGCCAGGAACTCTGGTTGGAAGAACGCGCAGCCTGGAGAAGGAGAGCCTATATAATATGTATATAATAGATAATATGTATATAATAGATAATATATATTTGTAATATAATATATATATATATATATGAATTATGTATATATATATCTATGTAATGTAAATATATATATATATATATGTAATGTACATTTATGTAATATATAGATATATATTATATTATAGTATAGTATATTATATTAGATTATATTATATAATATAATATAATATTATATTAACATATAATATGTAATATATAATGTACAATATGTAATATACATATAATATATAATATATCTAATATATAATTTATAATATTTAAGTTATAGTAATATAATATATGATAATATAATATATGATAATATAATATATAATAATATAATATATAATCTATAATATATAATCTATAATATATAATCTATAATATATAGTATATAATATATAGTTTATAATATATAATATATAACCTATAACCTATAATATATAATATATTTAAGATATAAGATATAATTCATAGTACTTATATATATATGCAATTATACCTAGACCTTCCTCGGGCCGTAATTTCAGCCCGAGGCTATTCAGGCTGAAATTTTAGCCTGTTTAGTGTGTGTTTCTGCCTGTTTCGTGCCCTTTTCTACCCGAAGTTGTTGGGTAGAAAAATGCGAGACTCATGTCATAGAATTGGATGATGGGAAAATTTACAGGAAAACCCTATATTTGATGGAAAAAAACATGGTTTCCTGTAGATTTTCCCTTAAACCAACCCAATGATCATGGAAATCCAGTTTCTGCCCGATGTGCAAAGTTTAGCCCGAAATCTGCTCAGGCTGATTTTGCAATTCAGGCGGAAACTAAGGCCATGTGGAAGACGTAGGTATAATATATGGTATACATATATATATATTCTATGGTGGGAAAAGGTGTTTTGTAAGTTTCGGAAATTGGAGGCCAATTAACTTTTGATTTGCGCAAATTGCAGGAATAATGACAAAACAAATACAGCTCATGTGTTCGTATCTCATATGAGTTCCCATGCTATGGCTGAATCAGGAACCGAGCAGAGGACCGGCTCGTCGATGCTGAAGTCGCGACGCCATCATGTTCGAAGATTCAGAACCCCAAAAAAAGGTCCAGAATGGTCCATGGAGATGGAAGTGATCAGCTGAGTCTACCTCAGTGTGACCTCAAAACACCTGCAAAACTGCTGGGTCTTTGAACCAAAGCCATGTTTCACAGGACACACCGAACTCAGACGGACAGTCAGTTGCCTCGACGCAGCCTCAGTTCGGGAGTTCGGCTGTGCCCCCCATTTAGATGTATAGGTCCATGGTCCATCATCCACAAAACGGAGGGTTTTCATGAGTTTCCAGTGTCAGGTTTCTTTCCCGGAGAGGCTATTGAGATATTTATAGTTCTCAGATTCCTAGGGTCCTAGTCTTCAGGGCATTGATCGAGTTGCTGTTTTAGAGACATGGCCAGACAGCCAAACCAGGGAAGGGCTGATTTGAAACTTGCGAGAGAAGAACTGGAGCCTTGGAGCACTGGAGCAACATTTCTGGCAAGTCGACGGGCGCGACGACTTGGATGTGAGGTGAAGGTGGACTTAAAAGCCGTAGAGTTTCCATGGCTTTTCCAGAGTTTTTTCCCAGCCAGCCGCGGGACATCCAAGGTCCAACACGTCGAGATCCTCCCTTCCCTTGGGAGGCGGTTGGAAATCTATGGGAAATCTCTATGGTTAACATGGCATTTTAAACATATTGAAGATCCCACAAACATGGAGGTGCATGGCAGGGGACAAATGGGCACCTAAATCCTGGGGAAATGGGCACCTGGGGACTTGAGAATCCAAAGATGCCAGTTTCGATGGGAACATCCTTGAAGTTTCAGCGATTTTCCAGCCATGGCCATACCAGATGCTACAGCTTCCCAGTTATCGCCGTGGCATGTCCTGTCTATCGTTCCCACGTCAACCACAGCAGACATCCAAGTCTTGTGAAGGGAATCTGAGCCCATCCGATGGTTTTTGACATAAACAAACATGGTTTCAGCAAATGTGGGTTTGTCTTACAACCCATAAACCAATATGAAACGATAGTTGGCAATGAACCATATTTTTGACTGGTTGGTGGTTAAAACCACCAACCAGAAATTGTCAGAACCTTTTTTCGATGATTTTCCTCCCTCTGGTAAACTAACATAACCATATGTTTGAAAGATATCTTTCTTTTGGAACCATCGACCCGAAATCGGGCTCCGCTTCGTGCCTTCAGGTAACTCCGCTTCTCCGCTGGAAACTGAACTCAGTGAGGCCAGTTCTGGTGTCGCTTGTGCCCGCATAAAACGTCTCCAGCATTTGGAAAAAAACGGCCAGATTTGGAACTATAGCAACCTCTGAAAAGATAGAGTCACGCATAAAATCCGAACCTAACATATACGTGTATAATTATACATATATATATATATAATTGAGTATATACATATAGATGAGAAACATGTATTTTTAACTTTCAACTATCTTTCTGGGCCTAAAACGACTTCGCAACATTTTTGATAGTTACCTCAGAAAGATCACTTGACATTTAAATAAGCTTTATAATAGATAGGGTAAACCTCTATTTTGATAGTTCAACCTTCATAGTGATAAATGGAGGTTTCCTAAAATGGGGGCAACCTCCAAATCCTCCATTGTAATAGGGATTTTCATGGATTTTCGATTCTACTATTTTAATAGTAATTACACGGGTTTAAAATGTGGGTACCTTATTACCATTTTTAAATATTACAATGGGGTATTTATTGTAATAGGATGTTCATGGATTTTTTCCATGGGATTTTCATGGGATGGTACCCTCTGGTAAACTAACATAACTATGGAAAATCACCATGCTATTAATGGCTAAATCAACTATTTCTATGGCCCTTTTCAATAGCCAACTGTTAAATTCCCGGAGGGTATATCCATCAATATCCCAGTATTATCCCAGCAAATCATCCCTTTTTTAAACCATATTAAACCATAGTAAACCCATATTTACCTCCATTAGTTGACCGGAGGGTAGCCCCATTTTAGGAAACCTCACCCACCGGGGTGACCGGCCCGATTTTTCCCAGGCAGATCGGCTGAATCTGCGAAGTTGTTTGGCGGCCACCGCGGGGCCCTATCCGCCTCTAAGGCGGGTTGGGAATGGGTGGAACATTAAACACCAATATTTGGATATGAATCAATACATATATATATATATATATTAATAATCTGGTTGGTGGTTTGGAACATTTGGAGGATTTTTCCATAGATTGGGAATGTCATAATCCCAAGCAACTAATATTTTTTCAGAGGGGTTGAAACCACCAACCATATATATATATATATATTCATAACTTATATATATATATTAATGTATCATATTATATAAACAAATCATGAGACATAATGAACATATTAAGTTGATTAATCCCAACTGAGAGTAAGTTGATTCGTCCTTTAGTAATTGTTTAATGAATTTAATGTTGATTAATGGTTAGTGAAATGTCGATTAATCACCCTTCATCATCATGAAAATAACCTTCAATATTTGATGGTTGGATGAGGTGTCACCATTAGTATTGGTGATTTTATGGGATATGAATGGGGATACCTCATGGGGTGACACCTCATTATTATATGCATAAATGGGGATACTTCAGGATATATTTTGGGATATTAATCTTTATTAACTAATTTATGGGATCTGATTAATGAGGAAACAAACAGTTTTTTGAAACGCCGCTCCGGTAGACGTGGCTAGCTTGAAAATCCTCGTCTTTAATGGTTTTAATGGGAAGCCCATCTGTAAATTGGTGGATTTCCCATTGCTATCTTTGATTACCGGGTACCGGAAAAATATGGGTGGACCTAGAAGAATTCGTGACAGTTACTGTGCAAGACACAATCGCCAAAGAGATACGAAGAAGTACAGCAAGGTGATGGTTGATGGTTTCATCACAAGGTGATTCTGCTGGATTCTGTAATCCCAGTGGGTGGAGAGTTGCCGACAAAAAATACCCATATGTTCTATGAGATATTCGTTTGAGCCACATTCGTTGAAAAAAACCCATATAATGTGGTATAGTAAACCCCCCATTTTCGATGGTTTATACCAACCATATGGTGAGTTTGGGAATGGTTTATCATTGTTTTAACCACATTAATGTTTTGTTCAATTAATTCGTAGCCATTCTGTTGAGCTAGAGAAGGCAGTGAATGGAATGCTTACCCATGCAGATGATGTACGACGGACCTAGAAGTGTTACATTTGACCGTTTAAAATCACAGAGGTGAAGTCTGGGCAAGGTGTGTTGCAAAAACTGCCAGATGAACATTCAGATGTGTACAGATCTGTAAACAAAAATTAGTGTCTTTGCTGAGTCTCATGATCAATAATGATCCTTTGACATTTCTGAGTGTTTCCGTAAGAGGTTCATGTGAAATTCCAAAACTGCAAAAGAATCAACGGATATGATATATATATATATAATTATATATATAATATGTTATTTATATATATATATATTATAATAAACATACGTATATCATAATTAAGGAAGAGTCGAACAGCATTATTGCCTATCACTGTGCTTAAAGATGCTCAAAGATAGGCAATGATAGGGGTTCTGGGTTGGTGGCTTCAAGGATCTTTCTCCCTTTCCAGGCGACGATATCCTTTGAGGGTGGCCATCCAGGCACGGACGTGTTGAAAAGCTCAGTTTGATGGTGGGAAAATAGGACTAATGTGAGTAAAACAATGCCATAAACCCATGACTGGACATGGTTTATGCATGTTTATACCACCTATAAACATGGTGATGACTGGGAGATGGTGCAAATGGCATTGTTTTACCCACATTTTTCGGGATGACTGAGGGATGACATAGTCATCTTCCAGGTGTCATGAAGCGTGGCTGGAAAGAACGCAAAAAATCAGGTTGTGATGGGAAAATCATCGAAGTAAACGAGGGATTTCCAATCCCATTGGATCCATGGTGCTGCTATATATGGTAACATGGATCCCATCAAAAATATCCCCAATGTTAGCATATATACCATACATGGATCCTATGGGTATGTTGATTCGCGAAAGGAATAGGACATTTATCACTAATTATATATGAGAATCATTGAACATCTAGGTATGACGACCAGGGACGAACAGCCAGCATGCAACTGGGTCACGCCCACGGGTCGTGCAGTATCCTCCTCAGGAACGGGTTATTCGGAGCCTTGCCTAAGGCTGAAAGTCTCACCCAGTGGGAAATTTCACAAAGCCCATGTCAACACGCGCAGCATCTACGTCCTGGTGGATGTCGCTCGTGAGCATGTGTCGACACTATGAATTTTGAATTTACTGAGACTGGTCAGAATTACATGGAGGTTTCCAATTCCTTGGCGTACCCCAAATCATCCAAACTTAGACAAGTGAAGTAATGAAACTAATGGTGACTTGGGGATCCACCATTTTAAGAACCCCCCTTTTGAAGAATCCTGGTAGAGCCACTGTCCCTAGGGCCTTAATGCTTGGAGTCCCCAGTGGCCAGGCAGCAGTACAAATTTGGGAAGTGGAAAGTCCACTGCTGTCCGAGAAGGCCATCGAGGGGGGTTAACAACTTCACTAACCATTGATTTTTGACGATTTTTGGATGATTTTTGGATGATTTTTGGATGATTTTTGGATGATTTTTGGATGATTTCTGGATTATGTTTGATGTTGCTGATGATTTTGGATGATTTTTGGATGTTTCTCAAGAACATCAGGGCCCTGACGATTCGTCCCAACGGCACCCTTGACATCGCCGGGCCGCCAGGGAAGCCCCATAACACGACTTGCCACTGCTGCTCGCGATAGTACACAGGCACCGGGTTGGAGGTGACTGGGATTGAAGTTATCCAAATTCAACTGTCGTCCAAAAGATATTAGTGCCGTGTATGTTTCTGTAACCCACAGGATCCATGGTGCTGCTATATATGGCAACATTTACCATCAATATACCCCAAATGTTAGCATATATAGCAGCACCATGGATCCTATGGGTAATTTGTCAACAACTTTGAAGGGCTGCAACAGATGGATGAAGGTCAAAGTGATTCAACATGGCACATATGGCACTACTTGGTGATTCATCGTTCATCTTCGCATTGGTGCACTCCGTGAAATCCCCTTTCAGAGTTCCCTATCCTGTCGGATCTTTTTGGTTGACTTAAATCATCTTAAATCACTGTTTTTTCATCACCCATGACGGATCCATGGTGCTGCTATATATGCTAACATTGATTGGGGGTATATTGATGGGATCCATGGCACACCACATATAGCAGCACCATGGATCCGTCATCGGTCATGGTTTATATACAATTTTGTACATCATTTTCCATCGTTAAAAGCACCTCTTAGCGGGGTGAAATCTCACCCCGCGCAACCCATGGGGTTTTTCGAAGGCTTTTCCCCAGAGCTTCACTAGGACTTCCTGGTACGCACGGCAGCGGCGGGCTCCAATTTCGTCTCGTGGAGTTCGGGGCTGTTGGGCTCTGCAGCCAAGGTACGGAAGGGGTGATATTACAGTGGGAAATCCCTGGTTTTTCGTGAGAAATCCACGGATTTGGTTGGTCCGCTTTTCAGATGGGAGTGACATGTTGCAGCGTTGGTGTTTGGGAGGATCGATTTGTTTTTAAGATTTGAGGTGGGTTTGGGGTTCGGAACTCAGTTTTGCATATAGTTTTGCATGATGTTTTTTCAAGGTTTGGGTCCTGGGTCTGGGATCGAGCACTTACACACATGTGTGAAATTGAATATGTGCTGATTTTCTGAGATTGCTGTAGTTAAAAGCACAGCCTACAGAACCTCTTACGCATCGCAGCGACGCGTCGTTCGAGCGGAAGGCACTGGAATCCCATTGCAGACCACAATCCATGGGGGATCGCAAGGACAGGGAGTAATCAAACCCCATAGGATCCATGGTGCTGGTATATGGCTATGAATCAATACCTATTAATACCATTTTTAGTGGGATGAACATCCATTTACCAGCTATTTTGATGTTCACCAGGGGTACAAGGTTTTGACACACTGCCATATATGGTAACATTGGGGGCCATATTGATGGGATCCATGTTACCATATATAGCAGCACCATGGATCCGTCATGGGAAACTTGAAATTTCTCCAGTTGAAGACTGTGCTGGGCCAACGTCCAATTGCGTCCAGGACAAGACATTGGTGGACTCTCTACGAAACCGTGGAGGTCAGGGAGACGGTCCTTACATTTAAATACCCCAACGAACATGATAAAACTACAAATTACCCATAGGATCCATGGTGCTGCTATATATGCTAACATAAAGGGGATATATTGATGGGATCCATGGCACACCATATATAGCAGCACCATGGATCCTATGGGACTAAGATATCATGGTATAAGACATAATCATTTCCAGGGTACGTTTTACGGAGGCTACCTGAACATTGAATCCAAGGGGCGCGGAACTTGTGGCCAGGCATTGTGGTGGAGCAGCCGCAGTGACGAGGAGCTGGCTTGGATAACAAGGTACTGTAAGCATCATGGGAGCGGAACTGATGTAACTATGGAAACCCTCTGGTAAACCAACATAACTATGGAAAATCACCATGCTATTCATGGGTAAATCAACTATTTCTATGGCAATTTTCAATATAATAGCTATATATATGTTAGTTTACCAGAGGGTAGGAGTTGCCTAAAATAGGGATACCCCCAAATCATCCATTTTAGTAGGATTTTCCTTTATACATTATTCCATTATGGGGTACCCCCATTTAATGGAAACCCCCATATAGACCCTCTATGTACCCTATTAAGCATGGTGGTTAACCCCATAATAATTCGTACCTTTCCCATCTTTTTGGGTGCTGGAGGATCGGAAAGACCTATTTTTCACGACCAGGACCTGATGTACCAGCGGCATCCAGGTGTGGGCGTGGCTGACTTCTCGGGATGCCCCAAGCCTGCCCCAAGGAGTCGTCATTGATAACATTGCTATGTAAGACTTCATTTTCATTTCATTTTCCCCATTGTTTCATGGCCATAAATATCCCCATGACGGATCCATGGTGCTGCTATATATTACTATATATGGTAACATGGATCCCATCAATATACCCCCTGTATGTTAGCATATGTTAGCATTAATATATCAGCACCCTTTGGATCCGTCATGGCCATAAATATCATAAATTGAGGCACAGCCGGCACAGCAAACGTCGGCCAAACCTCGGGATTTTTCCTCATGAATCCCATAATTTCCGCAGATCCTCCGGTGTTTGGATCTACGGGAAACGGTCAAATTCAGTTAAGGATACTTCAAAGTGGGGCCCCCAAACAATAGCTAAGTTGGTTTATAACTCCAATAACTATGGTTTATGGTACCTACAACTATAGTTAGCCGGGTTTATAAACCATCTTATAACTGGGGGGCCCCCACATTGTTGGATAGATTTACGATTTCCATCTATATACAGTGAATTTATAGATATAATTTAGATTAAAACCAATCAATGTCTGCGGTTGACAAATATTTTTAAATGCTGTGCACGCACCAAGGAGTTAGTCTCTAATGGACAATGTAATGATGATTTTCTCGGGGGTCCCGATTTCGGAAACAGTCGCGCCGAGCGTGATGTGGATGTAAGTCAAAATTTGAAAGACTGATTGGCGATCAGGAACCAAGTCTATCATTGCTTGGGTGCGAATTGACTTGACACACGGCCAAAAATGCTGCATTCAGACTGCGTGATTTTGATGTAGCGGGCATGGACATTGTATGATTCTGCGAGTTTTGGGAAGCGTCGGGAGAGAATGATATCATACCCTCTGGTAATTCTACATCGCCTGGCTGGTATGGAAAATGGAACATGGTCCTTTTAGTTCGATGATGTATTTCTTACACTTATAACCCATAGGATCCATGGTGCTGGTATATTAATGCTAACATTGGGAGGGCTTTTTTGTTGATGGGATCCATGTTACCATATATAGACCCAGGCCTTCAAAGGGCAAGTTTAACTTTGACATACGGAAATACTAAGTTTAACCATGGTGGGCCCCCCTTGTCTTCCCCTGGCATTACCTGTTGAGCCGGAATATAGTGGTGCATGACTC
>Ga0126342_10019097_pt1 | contig 11688 bp, 15 predicted proteins | sample Cyp1metagenome_FD_92528 | JGI IMG/M metagenome (GOLD analysis project Ga0126342, IMG submission 92528) | Coral microbial communities from Lord Howe Island, Old Settlement Bay, Australia - Cyphastrea 1 metagenome | ecosystem: Host-associated > Invertebrates > Cnidaria > Coral ... | reverse complement strand
TTTTGGCCGAAAAATGCCCCCCCCCCCAGGTAAACCTGTAACCTTTTACGAGTGCCATCCGGACGATCACGCCCCAGCACCTTCGGTGCGGGCGGATTTATTATTATATACATATCATGTTGCCGAAGCATGAAAACTCGCGAGGAGACATGCTCGCTCATTTCAATTTGCACAAGCAATACGTTTTTTCTTTTTAATTCAACTCTGCACATTGAAAGTCAAAGTTGCTTCCACTCCTGCCGGATGCATGCACCATGATGGGTCGAAAACATGGGGCAACACGTTCTGTGCGAAGGACTGCGAACAGGGCCATTTCTTCCCGAGCAAGGCTGGTTGAGCCAGAGTGCTGCGGGAGAACTATATCATCTCAGCATCTGCCTTGCAAGGACTTTCAGAGATACAAACCCATATAATCCAATCACCTTGGCATTTGGCTCTAGATAGCAATAAATTTCCGGTTTTGCGGCATCTTGCTTATTGATAGCCAACTAAAAGAAGCAATGGCCACCAAGTTGTCTGGAATGCCTGCCTTCCTGACCGACAAGAACAACCCAGTTGGCTACTGCGTGCAGGGTGCCATTGAGTTTGGCATGGACTCGCGCCGTTTGATTCAGCGATGCACCAAGCCGGATGCCAAGGAGTTCAAGAAGATCGCGGTGGCCTGTGCCATTGGTTTCTCCATCATGGGCTTCATTGGATACACCGTGAAGCTGGTCTTCATCCCCATCAACAACATCATTGTGGGCGGCAGCTGAATGCCGTGCCGAGAACCATGCCAGCCCGAAGCGAAAAACTGAGAGGCTTAGCCGCGGGCGCCAAGGGCGCCAATGCGTGGCTTCTTTGTGTAGTCCCTCAGTAGGAACCACATGAAAAATCGCGGCTCTGAGTAGACGGCCATTTGAGCAAGGCCCTTCGATGTTTTGGATAGTTTTCAGACACAACATAACCAAAGTATCGAAAACAAGTCCGAATGCCCTGAACTTGTTCAGCCTTTCAGCTGATCACGTGGCCGTGAACGTAGGACCGCAACCCTTGAGGCGCTCGAGCGCTGAAGCATCAAAGGCACCTGATTCGGAGACGGAAAAAAGGCGGCCAATGGATAGCCGGATAGCCCTGCAGAAAAGCCATGGCTTTCCAGAGAAGAGCCATGGCTTTTGTGGATTTTTTCGATGATAGGAGATCCATCCAGGATAATTTAAAGGTCTGATAAGATATGACTGATCTTTATAGGAAAGTCCTTTGATTCTTCGCAACTGGACAGGCTTTGAATGTGGCGGGATCCTGGCTCCTGCGCAGGGAAGCACAGGGAAACCCCTATATTTGATGGTCAAAACATGTCAAAACCAACGATGGTTTCCTGTAGATTTTCCCTTAAACCAATTGATTAACATTTTCGACATGTCTTTGTTCCAAACTATGTTTAGATTTTCACTGTAAGCACAGCATAATATGACACTTCATCTACCGCAGCGAACCTTTGTACAAGATGTTCCCCTCCTGCAGTCCGGCAAGATTTCTTGCGTTTTTTTTTTTCCAAAAGGCCATCATGTTGGCAAAACATCTGTCAGTTTCTCCGTTTCTTTGCAAAGATGAGCATTCCCTTATGAAAATTAGCTTCCAGTAAATTGATATACATAGGTATGGCAAACCCCTGGGGGAGGATTTTCCAAATCTCTGAGGTTGGGAGCTTCACATGGCGGTGGCGGTGCTTTTAACAGTCACCCAGGTGGGTACCATGATGGCCGATATCAAGGGCTGAGCAGTTTCAAAACCATGGTTTTGTGATGATAGTGATAGTGGATTATACTAGACCTTATACTACCCTGGATATTTTAGGATTATCATGATTTTCGTGAATTTGGGAATCCTGTCGAACCATTGTTTTGGGGAGTTTCCAGTACGGATAGGTTTTGGACTGGACATTGCTCAAGTCCTCACAAAGGGGTTCATGGCTGGCCATTCCAAAGGTGTCCGTAGTTTGGAGACAAAACGACATGCAGAACACCTATATGATGCCATACGTTTGGGGGAAGGACCTCTGTCCTGGTGGGATGCAAATCAATGGTTGCTGGTTGGCCAGGTGATATCACATTTTTTGATCTTGATGCCAAATTTATCCCAATGATTTGTACTGGATTCCTATCTCGGATCCCCATCTGGACTGAGTGTATTAGTTCTGTCCCCACAAGAAATCCCTATGAAAGTGGCACACCCAGCATTCCACAATCCACAATTTTGCTAGAAACATCCTCAACTGGAGGTTTATGGCATTGGGTTCTTTTACACATCATCTTGCTAAAGCAGCAAATCCACTTATGTTTGTTGAATTTGAATCCTTACTTGGTCCTTGAAATCCAGCACTGCTGTCCCAGTATGTTTGGTGGTTTTTCAAGGAATTCAGGACAGCAGTGCTATGCAGTGCTGGGCCAACGCTTGGGTGAGGTTTGGAGCTTTGGCGCGCTGCTGAAGTTCTTTATCCTGCCTTTGTTGGTGATGCACGCCACACTTTCCACCACCAGCAAGGAGGCACCGAGGAAACCTGGTGACCGGGTTTGGGGTTTGGGTTCTGGAATATCTGGAAAGGGACTTTCGGAAGCGCCTCTAAGTTCGAAATGCATGGAAAAAAACTAGAATCTCAGTGACACTAAATGACCAATACTGCCAATACTAGTGATTCACTGAGGATTGGAATCCTCCTGGTGGCGGATTTCATCCTGCGTCCGTTGTGTGTCATAGGTGGAGAGTGCTGCAAAGAAAGAGAGAAAGTCGCCTTCGATGATGCGCAAGTCGCCCTCAATGACATCGCCACTGGGCAATCGCCGTCTCGGGAAATATGGGGTTCTCGGAAAAATGGGGGATACCATTTATAGTGGATTTTCCCATTAAAAATGGTGATTTTCCATAGTTATGTGGCTGTTTACCAGAGGGTATCCGAAAAACATCTCGTCACGAAGTTTTTAATGACTAATTTCAATGGGGAATTTTTTATGATCAACCCAGGTCTGACATGGACATCTCAAAGAAACGACATCTGGTTTTGCCGGAGATATATGCATGGAACTTCCATGAACATTTTGTTTGCTCCAATCCCACGTTCTCAGGCTGGAACTTCTTTTCCCGGAGCTGGAGTGCGGACCCCTGTTATGAGCACTTGCATGTAGTGCTTATAGAAGCTTCCAGGTGCCTGGTGTGTACTTCCCAAAATTGCCGGAAGCACCAAAGTCATCGATCGCGAATGATCAGGAATCGAGCATTTGAGACCATCATCTTTTTTTCTGAAAGAGCTTCCCTTTTCTGATGTTTTTCCAAAAGGTTTGTTGGTTTTCTTGGTACCCTCTGGTAAACAGCCACATAACTATGGAAAATCACCTAGCTGGCTAAATCCACTATTTCAATGGTCATTTTCAATATGTTAGTCATTATCAGAGGGTATATCCCATTAATATATATTAATATCCCATTGAATCACTATAAAATCCCATTAAATCCCATTAAATCACCATTGAATCACCATTGGTACTCTTCCAGTGCTAACCCCGGCCATGGTGAAACCCCTGGCCGAGGTCCACGGCGTCTCAAGTCAGTGACCTCCTGGTCGAGGCGCAGCAAGCGGATCAGTCCTCGGTGTTCCGACGCCAGGCGCGGCACTGGCTGAACGGTTCCCTTCCGGTGATGAAAACCTCAAAGGTGACACTGGAAAATCCATGAAAATCCCATAAATATAGAGGTTTATAGCTGGTAGAATCATCCGAAATCCAAATGGTGGATTTTCCAGCAAGCCACGTTGATTACCAGAGGGTATCAGCAATAATTTTGGGGGTTGAAGCGTGCTAAACAGTAGGTGATTCATGGAGTTGAGATTTTGAGTAGAAGGTGTTATTTTTTGTCCATACTTCAGATAATCTTTATGAGGATGAAACTTGAAACATACTTTTGCTCTGAGCATGGATTATCTAGTGATTGAACAATGAGCAGTCGCCAACTGGTCTCCTTGGAGCTGTTTCTTGATGGGGATTGCAAGGTTTTTAATCTGAGATTGTTGGTGAAACCACGCCAAATGATCCCCTGTGGTGACCGACCACCGTTCCCTTCCAAGATGGCCGGGCAATCGTCCGATGGTAGGTAAGTGGAGATCCAGAAGACGAAGAGGACGGGTGACGGGTGTGGAGACTGTTCGATTACTTTCAAGGCCTGCCATTTGCCAAGCAGCAAGCTTTGTAGCCTGGAGGGATGGGAAGCGCTGCAGTCTGCGAGGACTGGCAATTTGGGGTTGCACTCCACCAGATTCCAATGCACCTCAGCAGATTCAGCGCAGTCGCAGAAACTCAGGGGATCCAGTGGATCCAGTGATCCTGTCGTGCCTTGATGGGCCAAGGTATAAGTTGCAAAGACTTTCAAAGAATCTGTCCAAAGAGCTGCAACGAGCTCGTGCGGGAGCCCACATTACCCCACTGTTGAACGGTTGTGCTGACCTTTGATGAAGCAAGAGATGAACCTGCTATGAGGAGATGCGCACACTTTTCACTCTTCTCATTTTTTTTTCCACATTTTTTTTTTCTGTTCGAGGTCTGAATCCCACTGTCATTCTTAGCCAACCGAAAAGTTCCCTCGGCATCCTGACCTTCCGCCGAGGCAGTGGGACCTTTGGTTCCAGCACGGACCTGGCGGGCATGGCACAGTCGGGCTCCGAAGAGAACTTGAAAAAACTCCGCGAGGCGCCGCGGGGGCTGGATGGGATTGGAATGACCATATTTAGGGCCATTAATGGGGATCTATGTTTTTGTTGGGATGTAAAGACAAAGCTGTGAAAAATATCCCCGCCATGATTTTTGGGAAGATTTTCAGTGGGTGTCTTTGAGTGGGACTGGAACTTATGTTGAGGTTGTGACTTATCACTGTTGTGTCGCAACATCAATCAACGGCCATTTGAGGAACCTAAACTGGAGGTACCTACCATTTATAAGGCCTATGTAAGGGCGATGTAAGGGAATATCCCCACAAAATATGACCTTACATGGTACAGTACCTCCATTTTGAGGTCCTGAAATTCCCACTGAATCAAGGCACAAATGCTTTGAAATGGGAAGGATAATGGGAGCAAACTCATACATTGCTTTGTTTGTTTGTGGCCATTTGACAGTCGCAAACTCCGCAATGATGGATGTCTACTGCACTTCTACTATTTCTCATTTCCTGGGGTTTGATTTATCACCACCAAGATATCTGGATTTCCCAAACAACAACCACCATTTGCTCAGTTTCCGAGGGTTCCTGCAACATCTTTGCTGACATCAATGATGGTGCCTTACCTGGCAAAACTGGGCACTGAACAGGCTTCAAAAGCAAAGTCCAGAAAAGAGTCTATACCCCAGTTGTGGTGATGGGGTTTCACCAGAAAAGTCGACGAAACCTTGAGTTCGGGAAAGCTGTTCACTGGGGACCACAGCACAAAAATAATCTGAGTGATGCGACTTGTGTCTCAGATAAAAATGGTAAAAGCCCTCATTTTTCCAAAATAGTGCCTCTGAAAGAAGACTTCGCCATTGCAGTGTTTGGCAGCCTGGAACTCATCATTTAGCAATTTTCAATAGCAATGTTCCTGTACCAGAGGGTAATATCCCAGAGGGAATCCATCAATTCTTCAGAAGCCATGACATGCGAGGCGGCTGATATCTTTGAACTTGTATGATTGCTGGCCTTGCTTTCGATCATCTCCTTTCTGTCAAAATCAGTCTATTTTTCAATATCTCCTCCTAAATGGAGTCACGCTGCAGCAGAGTGGTTTCATAAGTCATGGCAGCAGATAGATAGAGGGAGATCGTAGGAAGATCCATTGCAAATCCCTGGAGGCAATCCGAGGTGTGAAAAGGCTCATTCGCAACATGTGAAGACGGTTCACCACGGTAGCTTTTAAAATTTTCCTGTGTCTCAACAGGTTGCCCCCTCTAAGCACAGTGTCACTGAAGGCGTTCAACCAAAAAGACGCCTTTGGATAAGATCCTCAACATCATTGGCTGGCCGGTTCCATGACTCATCGCTAAAACCGTGGGCTTTTTGTTGTGGGGCTCCGTGGTTCACCAGTGGCAAGCGGTTACCAGTGGTTCACAAAACTACGGAGCACGGCATTGTCATTTGAGGATGGATCAAAACTACCAGTTACCATCTGGTAATTTAACATAGCTATTGAAAATGGCCATTTATAGTGGATTTACCCATTGAAAATGGTGATTTTCCATAGTTATGTTAGTTTACCAGAGTGTACCAGCTCTTTTATGGTTCATTAGGGTCACCAGCGGGCACCAGGCTGCCTGGACCCTCCGTTTTGTGACCGTGACTTCCGATGCCTCCGGCATTCGCAAGGCTCGCTACCTTTTCCGTGAGATGTGGCTATGGACGGAACGTGATTTGGCGCTGTATGCGGTGGTGGGACTTTTCCTTCTGGAGGTGTATGTGGCTTGGACGCATGGAGTTTGGTGCATGATTGCAATCCCCAAACATCCAGCAACAGTAGCAAAGAAAATCATGATTCTTTTTCCAAGTGAGATATGAGCCAGAAAAGAAGGCTCGCTGTGGTGGGTTGGCATTATCAACTGATCCCTGATTCCCATCATTAGGTTCCTCACCCTGGTTTGACTTTCAGAAATCAATCTCTAGATGTACATATTGTCAGGACCCTTGTCAGTTCACCAGCCTACGCAGACCCCTGGGGCCGGCTGTCCAAAGGTGGGCACCCAGTATTTCGCCTGGTCGCCCGTTTGCCTCCTTTACCCAATCCTTTCGAGCAGTTCAGGCGGCAGTTGCAATTTTCACTGGGGAGGGGTCAGAATTTGGGAGCTGCCAGAAACAGATGTCGATCATTCTTCGGTCCATAGATATCTTTTCTTTTTCCGCTGGCCATTTGTTTCTTTCGGGGTAGCCTGATTATTCACAACCATCGAGGCCAAACATTTCTCCCCAACCGACCTGGGAAATTTTGAGGACTTTTTTAAGTCGCCTGCAAACACTTGGGTTTTTCCGGTATACCCGGTATACACATGTATACACTGCAACAAAAAACCCCACAGGGTTCCTGTACCCAGTGGCATCACTTGGTATACGACCCTTGGCAGCCAAATTGCAGCCAAATTGCAGGCTCCCGCAAGGCGCAAGAGCTCCAGGATGAGCTCATGATGATCTTCGCGCCGGAGCCACTGGGTTCACTGGGTGGTTTAGTGAGACATGGCTTGTCCAAAAGATTGGGGAACAGGTCCCAATAAATGTGCCATTTTCATTTGAGAAATGATGATGAGATTTGGGGTTTGGTTTCAGCACACTTCAAGTCTCATGGAAGTGAACAGCACTTGTGGGTCTGTGTTTTGACTCGTCACAGTATCTTCCTAAAGAGTCTTTTTCATCAGGATCGTTTGAAATGGATGGAGATCAATACTCCAAGTCATAGCACGTTTTCTTGAGAATGGCAAGTGAATTGACATATTTATGCAGGACCAATTTTTAGCCTCGAAAAAAAGACTTTAGCCCTGAAAAGTTTTTTTTTAGCCACGCAAATAGGTTTAGCCACGAACAATGAACACCTTAGCCTTGAAAATCATTTTTTCTTCTTTAACCTTGAAAACAAGACTTCTTTTGTTATAACAACCCATCCTTTTTTTTGAAGAAAGAAAAAGGAAACCAATTTTAAGATGTGTAAGAATAATTTAATTGGATAAAGTGTCCGCAATTTGATGTTATTGTTGGTACAATTAGAATTCACTTTGATGGTTTTTAGGTACAATTTGATGGAACTCGGTACAATTTGATGGTCTCTCGGTACAATTCAATGGTTTCTGAGAAGAATTTGATGGTTTCTCGGTACAATTTGATGGATTGTAGGTACGATTTGGTCCAAAGGTGCCGTATCTTTTATTTTCAGCAGAAGTGTTGAAAAACATGCAACCAATTTTCCATCTGATTGGAAGTTCATCTCAAGCAAAAGTGTTTTTTTAACGTCTCCGACACCCCACATGTGGTCCCTGACGTCACTCCTAAGGTATCGCTTCTGGCGCCGTGTGAATATTCCAGTTTCCATCCAGGAGCGATTCAGCTGTTTGTCAGAGTTCAGGGATGTTTTCAGACAGGCAATTGGAACCTTTGAGTCTGGAGGGGCTTTAAATGTCATGTTGAATCTCTTTGGTTTGGACATTTTTCTTTGAATAAACCGAAAAAAAAAAAAACATCTTTATTTTCAAAGTCTTGCACGATTTCAAAGTTGTTGTATGAGTTGCCACGTTGCAACCCTGGAGGTTTTGGTATGCCACAACATGACGACCTATCTTCTGATTGCTTCCTGGCTTGCACACCATTCTGTCTGGGTTGGAGCTGGCGTCCTTCAGAACTCTCTAGTTTTTTGTTGCTGAAAAAAACACGCTAGCAGTTTCATGTGTGCTATGGTCAATTTTCTTATTTGTGGTCATAAATCAAGCACATTCGGGAGCTAGTCATATACCCATTGTAACGATTCCTATGGCCCTATGGGATGGATGATAAACCATAAATCCCATGTTTTGATCAAACATCGGGCGTGGGTCGACAGCCTACGTGTCGTTTGAAGGGTGTAGCCTTCCAAGGTGCTAGCCTTTTCTCCCGGACAAAGGTCGGGGTTTGATGATCTCCCATGATCTCCCAACAGAGCTGGGCATTGCTCGAAATACAACAAGTGATATATTTGCCTCCGAAACTTAGCCTTTTTTTTTAATGATCCCAATGAAGACAGATACATTATATACATATTCTCCAGGACATTTGTGCTTCACCAGATTTTTTCATGTGGTTTCTATATGTTTCTATTATCTATACTCCGGCCAGGGATCTCTACGTGGGAAAGGTGCCGTGTTGGCAAACCTACGTTTGGGCCTTCTTGCTGTTGGCGCCTTGGCTGCATCAGGCAGGCGGAGAAGCCATGGGCTTTCATGGGCTTTCAGGACCCACCATTTCCCATAAAAGTTGGGGTGAAAACCCACTTTTTTTAAAAAAAGTTTTCTTGAAGGTACTGATTCTATGATATTCTATTTGGATTATTTGGGCCTTGCAAGTGAGCTTGCTAGCTTGGCTGAACTTGTTATCTAGTGTCAGGTGGACTTTCCGGCTCTCACACAAGTCTTTGCGGAACAGAATCAGTGTACTGATGCCATTCCGTAAACCAACAAGAATACTACTGCAACATCCTGGACGGGGATTCTGGCAGTGACGTCCACGCTTCTTAGTAGGTACCCAATGCACTATGCCCTACCTGAACATGGATGGTTTAGAAGTCTCGCACGAAATTCGCGAATTCTGTGGCTCCAAAGCGTCCAGAATGTCCTCCGTTGTTCGCTATCCTAGGTCTTGTCCATCATCGGCATGATCGGTACCAATCTCGTGTGGGCTTGTGGATCCGTCCGCTTGAGCTTGAAACGCAAGGCGTGTGCGGTTTCTTCAGCGACACATTGTCGTCGTTGGGGTCGAATCAGCCAACAAGAACACACTTTGTGGAGCTCACTGTTGAGAGTAAAACATCCATTGGTTGGGATCAAGGATTTTGACCCCCAAAACTGATCAAGGAGTTTCCTGTGAAGCAATCAGTGTCAGAGCGCCAGGTTTTCCTGATGATTTGCCAATCCATTGCCAACCAGGCTGGGATCGCTTCGGCATTCTCGCAAAAAGAGCTGGAAAGGATGCTCATAAAATGGCATTGTCTAGACAAACCCCAATTTTTGATGTTTAAGAAAAGTATATCCCCCAATAAAATGGATAACATGGCAATGTTCGGGTATACACCGGTACAGCGATTTCTGGTGAAACCTATTGGATTGACCTCAGTCCACACGTTGTCGGAAGCCCTCAGGGCTCGATTTTCCGCTGGAGCCGCGATCAGCGATGCCACCTGAAGAACAAAGGCAGGCTCATTCGGGCAAAGATTCAACTGGATGTTGGAGGTAGTCGTAATGTGCCCATTCCCATATTTGTTGTAATTTTGGAGTGTCTTAACTTCTTAACCCTACCCGAAAAATTGCGGGACAATCCAGGTGAAGGTGGTGTCTAAAGAGAAACTTGCCAAAACAGCAGTGCTGCTAGTGGCAGGTACAGACGCAGACCCTTACGACCCGAATCGTGGTGCGCTCTATCGGTACATTGGCTGGTTCTTGATGCACAAGACGCCCAAGATGATCGAGGTGGCAGCTGGCTGATACCAAGAATTGCTTCAAAAATGGAAGATGTCTTAGCTTTGGAATGTGTGCCATCGTTTTCCCACCCATTTTATGAAGGTGCCATCGATGTCTCCCAAGTTTTTCCATATTTTTCCACTGTTTGACTTATGGGGACCATTGGAGGACGCTCCCAAATCCCCATCACGACTCGCCTATTCCAAGCAGGCACGGCGTGCCGGCTTTGTGTTGTTTCGCCGTCAGGCGACCCGATCAGTGGACGTCTCCGATCTCCTCCAAGATCAGGTGCGGTGCGACTGGACACAAAATTTTGGCATTCATCCATATCAATATCAATATAATATATATATATATATGTATAGTATATATATAATATAAATATTATTATATATATATATAATTTATATATACACATCAATACACATCAATACTCATCACACATATACACATAAATTTCTGTGATAGAATGCATGATAACTATTCATTTATGCATCTCCACGTATGTATAGGAGTAAGATACCATGATCATAGATGCATGGAACCAACTAGATAACATCTATTTAGGCCGACAAAGTCGACCCAAGCTTCGCCATCAGGTGGTGATGTTCCAGGCAGATGTGGATTCCTGGTGGAATTTATCGCTGGGCCACGCAATTCCTGCCTTCGTCCCATGGCACGAGTAACTGGCGGGAGGTTGAGCCAGGGGCGAGATGCAACTGTGGAGCAGTTCTACACATGACGACAAGTGAAACCTATATGCTTGGACTTCGACTGCGCTGTGTTTTTGAAGTTTGAAACGATCCCGAAACTATATACTATATTACATTTTTGGAAGCGGAACATTTTATGTATACCTATAACTCCTATACCAACCTCACACAGGCTTGGGAACTAATATACCAACGGCCACTAAAGCTGCGGAAAACCGCTGTTGAGGTCACACTGCTGTGGGGCGAGGAACTATTTTTGGGCTGGGTCATTGCTGGATGCTTCAGGCCCCGACTGCACCCCTTTGCCATCTTTTATTGGGGATGAGTCATCGGACAATTAATTCATGACATAAATGGAGGATTTTGTGGGCAGCCATGTTTGGTGATTGGAGGGTAGGTCTGTTACCAATCACCAAACAAAAACCTCTGATGGTTTAATGACAATTAATGACATAAAAATCTGATAAAAAAAATTAGCCTATCTAGAAAGTTTCAGGATTTCGATTGATCAGTTGGCTATGGAGTTGATCGCCATCTCTGGATGGCTCTGAGTTGCAACCGATACCTATATACTATATATATTATATATATATATACAATATATATATTATACTATATATAATATATTATATTATATTATATTATATTATGTTATGTTATGTTATGTTATGTTAGGATATATTGCGATTCAGAAACTTTCCCCGATTCAGAAACTCCGATTCAGAAACTCCAAGGATTCAAGAAACTCCTGGTTGTCACGATTCAGAAACTCCAGGTTGCCCCGATTCAGAAACTCC
>Ga0126342_10019096_pt1 | contig 11689 bp, 10 predicted proteins | sample Cyp1metagenome_FD_92528 | JGI IMG/M metagenome (GOLD analysis project Ga0126342, IMG submission 92528) | Coral microbial communities from Lord Howe Island, Old Settlement Bay, Australia - Cyphastrea 1 metagenome | ecosystem: Host-associated > Invertebrates > Cnidaria > Coral ... | reverse complement strand
GACTGGTCGTAGAACCGCACGAGTTTGCATGCTGAACACATCAAAGGGAACGCGAAGCCTATAAAATTGTTCATTCCGAAAACAGTCCCGTGGGTGGTAGGGTGGGTAGGAGAAAAGGCAGTGCAAGGGTCGCATGGGATGTACATTGTGTCTTAAAGATTTATTTACAAGTCAACTGAAATGTGATAAAATAACTTTATTATTAAATACTTTTCTTAAACTCGTGAGTGGTACTGAAAAAATTGTACGTGAAGCCATACGAGCGCAACGTTAGCTGTGCATGACCCTTGGTTGTTCTATATTTGTCTTCCACTGAAGCGGGTGGAAATTTGACCTAAGGTCAACGACAAGACTTGGTGCAAGTTTTACAGTCCAGCCTTACTTCAAATTATTCCGTATAGAGAGAATGAATTTGTATCGTTAATTTCGACGGAAAACGTAAGCTTTTCTAAGGAGGGAGACTCGCAAAGGTTTATTTTTATTGTTGTCGATAGGTCATTTGCATGAATCTACCTTGACTGCACTCGATTGTTCTTTTTTTCTGTGCGGTGATTTACAGAAACAGCACATTATCTTTGATCATAACGTTTCGTGATGTTTGCTGTCCTTCGGGTCAAACGGCAGTCGCATTCAACTTCGGCTCTTTATACTTTTGTGTTTTAGAGATATTACATGCACGTAAACTCCCGGGGAATTATTTTTACACAAATTGCGCAGAGGGAAATAAAAGGAAAATATTCCGCCAATCTCCTAAAACTGGGAGGAAAAAAAAAAAACGAACAAGTTGAATGCAATTTTTAGAAATAGATACCATGTAGAAAACGCTAACGATGGAGTAAAAATCCGCGCATATGACCTTGGATTTTAAGGAACCTGTTAGGCTAAAATGTCCATTGGAGACCACCTTTACAATAGAACTTGTCATACATATGTTAAAACCGGTGAAGACTAACTTTGAAATAGCCAGGTTGTTATACGCGGGTTTTCACTGTATTCTAAGATGGAAGCTAGGTTCTAGCATCTTCTGTCCGCCGTTTCTTTTTCGGTGGAGCTCCACTTCGGCTTTTGCGTTTTTCTTGCACTGCAACCTGTTCAAAGTAGGGCAGAAGAAAAAAGAGAAGTGGTTGTGGTTTCAGTGCATTTTTTTTATGCCCTTGTTCATGTATTGTAGATAGTATTATCGCTTGTGTAATGTAGTTACAAAAATTGCCCAGAGGGCAAAATGAAAGTTGGCTTCCCTGTCTTGTCACGGAAAATTACAACACCAGAAACTTACATTTGGGCAGTGATCTGCTTTTCGCAGAAGGTCCTCCAGATTCTGCTCCAGTGCCTCCTGATCTGGATCTTTCTGTTCTGTTACCTTATTGCTGAGGTGCTTCTTGAGTTTAAGAAGTGGCCACTTTTGCTTTTTGTGAATTTTAAGCAGTTCTTCTGATGCTGCCTCCCATTTTTGTCGGTAACGCTTTTCGTCATCAATAAATGATTTCCACCACTGCCTGTCTTCTGAACTCATTCGTTTGCACTTTTTCACACTCTCTTCAAGTTGCTTCATTTCTAACTGCTTACGGAATTCCGGCCTTACCAAAGAAGGCGTCCCCTCTGGAACGCCATTTAACATCTGGAGACCAGAACCCTCGGGAAGCCATGTCTTGTCTCGGGCCCAAGCTTTGTATTTCATTTGTACTTTTCCATCTTTTTTAAAAAACTTATATGAATGGGGATAAACATGGTTTTTAATACCGTTTAAATAAGGCTCAAGCCAGTTCTTTATGTCATACACATAGTCCACGAGAATGGTTTCCGCCATTGGTGTATGGGCTTTTTCTACATGCTTCTCCAGTGCAGGCAGCGTCATGCAGTCTTTCTTCCTTAGCCTCTTCGAGATCCTGCTGAAAAACTGAACGACTGAACTAATGAGAAGGCCAATTTCAAGTTTGAATCCTAAATACTGCGTGATAACAAGAATCTCACAAAGAACCAACATTCCCTCCGTCAATGTCTCAAACTTTTTTGTGCAGGATTGTACCTGGCGTTTTGGACTGGTACAACATGTGCAACAAGCACAGGGAATAAAGCAAACTATATAGCAAATGTTAATATTTTTCTATATCCATGGAAGCATCTCAGTTTCATTATCCAGTTCACAGCACGACAAATAATGACGGAAGGTTCAGGCGAATGTTTCAGACGTATTCTTTAAGGATATGTAAGGTAATCACAAACCTGATCCACATCTTCATGTGTGTGTCCAACCATAAGAAAAGACAGCTGAACCTGTAAGATGTAACAATGATTTTTTTGTTTTAAATATGAAATTGGACGAGTTTGTTTGGTTCTTTTCGTTTTTAAGTTTTGGATCAGATAGCCATTATCGAACTTTCATTTTTACATATTTTTACAAATTAAACTTTTTCCTGGGTGATTGCTTAACTGATTAGAAGTTACTTACCTCTTCAAATATGCCTTTTTCGACAAGGAGAGCACAGAATCCAAGAACAAATCGGTTTTTGCACTCCCGATAACAGTTATCCATCTGAAGGAACAGATATGGCGGCAAATGTCCTTCCTAACGAAATGGGAATGATGTTTAAAAATAATTTTTCAGGTATTAAAACTGGGGAATATCTCACGCATATGCAGGGCATAATCAGTCACGTGACGCGTTGAGGCCAATCGCGCGCAAGAGAAAATAATTGATGGATTATGAATGGTTCATACCTCGGAAAGTTCCAGAAAGATCCGTAATAGCACATTTGGTGTCAGATTAGAATCATGCGGCCATCTCATCAAATCAATAAAACTGAAGAAGCGTCCATTCCCATGCGAAATAGCCCCAGTGATGTGCGTCCTTAGAAAATGGTATGTTTCATCCTAATTGAATACAAATGAAAACACTGGCTCGAGCATTAGTCACTCTATTTCATGGTAAGGCTATTCGCTTGTAGTCAGTTTACTTTTTTATGAAGGAGAGACTGTTGGACCAAACGTATTTTGCTTTATGTCCACCGTTTAATAAAGGCCAGAGCACAACAGAAAAGGGAGGATACAGGCCAAGTTGGCGTTGACTTTCCTTTTTCTGTAATACTATTGCTTCCTGTTAGCTTACCTTAGAGAGGCAGTTAGCATGGGGCAGATTTGTCTTTGATTGGTCCATGCCATCCAGTATGAGAGACATATAACGCCTTGGTTGTTGCTCTGCTTTCAGGCAGTTAGCGTAATATGCCCGTCTTTCGGCCCTTTGAAAGGTTGAGTTAAAACAAATATTACGCATTTTTTCTAGAATCATTCTTACCATATATTTACCGTTTGTTAATTCCTTAGACCCGTAGTTATATTTTCTTATAACAGCGTGGGAATAGCAGCCATCTGTCATGCACATTCAGGGAAAAATGTGAATATAACTAAACCTGGCTGTGATTATCACTCATACATGTACTCGCATTAAATACGAGACTGAGCGTATTGAGAACATGAGAAAAAGTTAAGGATGATTTTTATTACGTACATTTGTTGTTTGTTGTGAAGCCGCCTTTTAAAAGCCAAATTCCTCCTCTTATCTTGGTCCATTGTCCCTTGCAGACAAAGTTTCAATGCAACGCAAACACCACATTTCGTGAACTTGTTTTCCTGAAATTATGTCAACTAGATTACGACTTACGCTGATTTGGCAATATCATCATGCGTCAATTTTTACCTGGTTAACTGAAAAAACTCTATAGAGTGACATAGGCAGTGTAGACTGGTTTGAGATGAGGTTCTTAAGACTCAATCAACTCGTCACGTTGTTTTTGGGTTTGTCTTGCAACGATACAACTCTTTCTAACCTTTGGTATAATGACTTTTCGAAATCTTGTTTTCCATACTCTCGAAAAAGTAGGTCTTGAAACAGGGCTTACACCAGCAGCTTTCATGTCGTCTGCATAGGTATGGTACACCTCTCTTTTAGTAAGGCATGAGGGGAGACAATATTTGTCTTCATTTGGTATGCGATCTGCACAAGACTCGATGTAATCTATAAATCAGAAATACCACTATGGTTTACACCAAAGCTGTTATAGTCTAATAATTAAATGTGGGCACATGACTGTCTAACAAGAACACCCCAATGCATAATAGTAATAATAGTCTTTATTTCACTGATAAAATACTAATTAGTTACTAATGGCTCAGTTGTATTTACCCTTAGCTCTGTCCTACTGGTGCTTGTATAAGAAAGTGCAGTGATGAGCACAATGATTAACAAATACTGAAATCTTAATTGCCACTGACCTTTAAACCAAGATTCCGCCTTAAGAGTACTTGGTTTTGACATTTGCCGTCCTTTTCTGGCCCCTTCCGCTGAAGATCGACCGCACTGTTCGTATTCCCTTAGCAAGCGATGAAATCTGCAAGCGAAAAAATTGAATAGGCCGTAGTTTTAATACCGTCCGATACATTTGCCAAAGAACAGTTAGCGCTCTGGGCTGGGTTGTTCGAAAGCCAGTTAACGCTAACCCAAGAATAAAAGTTAACCGGGGTGACAACTTTTCTTCTTTAAAAAGGTTATCCATCGCTTATGTTTTGTGCTGTGAGAATACTTATGCACAAAACTGAAGGACAAAAAATATAAACAGAACACCTTGCTGAAAAGCTAGAAAAATGAAACCAAAATTCTCGCTAATCCTAGGTTAATCCTAGGTTAGCTTAATCGGTGTGATACTTACGAAGTCGGTGAGATACTGTAAGCCTTGAGCCAAGCTTTTCTACAAACGTCTTTTCCATTTGGAAGGCGAAAAGTGTAACATCGTTTACCTTGAATTAAATCAGGAAACAAGGTATAAAAAAAAACAAGGACTCAGTGACCTTTACATTTGTTATAGAATGTATCAGTTTCAAGTTCAGCTTTACAAAAATTCAGAAACATCGGAAAACCCAGTCGCTAAATGTACCTTTATGATGGTATACCCGAAAAGTAAAGAATTTTAAAATAAATCCCCTCTGGTCTTCTTCAGAGAGAGAACGAAAATCTCTACGGCATTTAAGCATATCTTCTTTGTTCATGACTTTTCTTAAGTATTCTACTTGGCAACAATATGTCTTCAATGCTTCTTTGATGTCATCTGGAGAGAGGGCTTTTTGTTTCCTCACTGACGTTTGCACAGTGCTCTGCTTTCTGGGCTATTACGATAAAGCAGAAAGATATCCTCATGTTAGTAACATAAGCTTATCCGAGAAATCAGACAGTGAATGATTTACAAAAAAGAGACCGGACTTCAGTAACATTTCTTTCGTCATTTCAGTTTCACAGGACTGCCCCGATTTAAACATAAAAAGTAGGCGAACGTGTTTCCTTTAGGGCGAAAAAAATCATCAACAAATATGACATAAAGGTGAAAGCTGGCTAAACACTTACGCCTTTATTGTTTTCGCTTTCTGATGCTTTCCTCTTGATGCCACCTAACAGTTTTGGTGATACCTCTAAAATTGAGCCATGCGTCACCTGGTTATCCCTGATAGTGGAAACCTATAACAACGAAAAATTCATTAGAACAGGGCTCTCACATTCTGTTTCACTATGTTCCCTTAAGAACTGCCTCGGTTCATGTGACAATGTACATCTCAAAGAAGCGCAACATTTTGTTACGTGTTGTGTTACTTCCTGTTCAAGAAACTTATCTGACCTCGATATTATTATGTTAGCGAGTTAATAAACCGAGGTTTAAATTTTCGAGTAATACTGTGCAATTCATGCGAAATCACCTAAAAATGTAACGAAACAAAACTAAAATGTTACCAACTTAACTCTCGTGTTATACAGCCAAAAGTGACGGTATAAGGAAATGAAAATCGTTACCAGTCGCATATCAATGTAGAGTTCCCATCCATGTAAGTTCATATTTAAGGAACGAGAGATGAACGCCTTCAACGAATCCACGTTTTTAACATCGCTTTTCTTGACTTCGAATGGCATCAGCATTTCATGCTTTATGGGGTTCCTTAAATAAACTCTGAAAGTGCCTTTTGGTGTCTGACAGAACGTTCTGCAGTTACATGCTCCTCGACAGTTGCAGTCTGCATCACTGGACCTCTATTGGGTTAAAAAGACTGAAATTAGACAAAAAATAGCATCGTAATTTAATCTTCAATGACAGGGGCATACACTTACTTTATCAAGTCGTGAGATGCCGTTTTCTTTCATAACAGAATTCCATGTGTAAACTAATTCTTCGTCCTCGTACCACTGTTAAGGACATAACATCAAATTTTCTTTGGGTTGCCATTGAAGATCGTAAAAAAGAAGCCGGTTACTGTCCATAAAGGGGAGAAGATTCCATCTGCCAGGCGTATAAAAGGGTGGACCATCGTCGTCATCTCCACCACTGCCTCCACGACCATAGAAGCTTCGGAAAATATCCCCATGTTGCAAAGAAGAAAGCGTTTTAAAAACTCTCAAAATCGATGCAGTAACATTTCCCTGATTAATTTCTCTAAGCCTTGTGGAACGTTGTCCGTCAAAATCGACAATATAAGTTGCTAAAAGGGCAAACAAGAACGACAACAGAAAAGCCATGTTGCTTGAAGAACTACTAAGTTCAGCGGAGAAGTTTGAATTTGCCGCTCAGATAAATAGAATCACCAATTTGCCGCCTCATTTTTAATTGCATTTGAAAAGTGCGCCTTTTTATCATCCAATCAAAACTGAAAAAGGGGATGACGTGAAGTCATAAAATGTCGTGCATGATGGCTTAGGTATAATTTTCATAATTAACTGAACTTTCAGTGTTAGAGCCGGTCATTTGTAGACGGTAAACTTAGGAGCGGTCCATGAAGGTTTTAACCAACAACATGTTTATCGGATATAGTGTTTCAACGTTCCTGCGCACACGTGATTACAACAAAACTACAGGAGTGTCAGTTTTATTAGAAGCTGTTCCAGGGAAAACATATTCTTAGCTACATATGTAGCGTGATTTGGGAAACACAGATTATGCAAGCTTAGTTTATTGGTCAATAACCTGTGAAATACTCTTACAAGAAAAAGAAACATACACACTCCATAACAATGAAGAGTCGTTTCCGCGCTATTACCGTGTATTGTTGTCTTTCGTGTTTTAGAATACTGAAAGGTCTCAGAAAAATACGACTGAAAAGCACTAACATAGAAATGCACGAAATACATCACGAACGCTTATTCAGGCGAACTGTAGGCCACTGAATAACAATTGCAAACTGCCTATGTCTGCTTGCAACTAACACACTGGGTTCACCTCTCCATCAAGTACATAAAATTATTTTCAAAGGAGAGTGCATCGCCTCTCATTTCATGTCATCTACTCAGTTTTGGCATTTCCTCCATTTCATTGAGATGAGTCATTCATTTCTATGAAAAACCGCTACCGAGTGTTGTTATCAAAGGACCCGCTTAACCGCTGCACGGAAATGAAACCGGGAGCCGCATGGTATTATTTAAGACAACCCAATCTGTCGGACACGCAATACTGCTAATTCAACCTTCCCTGAATTTGAGAGAACTCAACAAAAATCAGAAGTCTATACATTTTCAACCGATAATTCCACAATGGACACACACGAACATCACAGCAGTGGAGACGAATTTGAGGCAATTCTTGAGAGAGAATCTGTGCAGCAGTCTTCAAACAACAACGGTGTGTTCACTCACTCCAATCAGGAAAGAATGGCCCACCTTTATGCACCACGACCTACATTATCACAGCCACCATACATCACTAGTTCATTCCCTCAGAATGCAGCTTGCTCTACCTGTTTCATGCCGCCATACCAAACTGCACCGTTACAGCATGCCATGTCACCATACAACTTGCCGATGGCTTTTGTTAACCCTCAATCCGCGCTGATTCCCGGTCTTCGGCAAATAGCGCCAAAGCCACATCAGGCTGAAAATCCTGTTATAGTGGCACCTCCTTCTGCAAGTCGACCACCTGATTTTATAGAGACAGTTAAGCAGATACGAAAGCAGTTGTACGCTCGCGGTGGAGTTAGTGAAGACCAAAACCCGCCAGTTTTGGAGACTAAAGACTACTCTCAGTGGCGAAAGGAAGTCATACAACGATGGAAACCTGTAAGTTAATTTCTCATTATAATATTGTTTTGAAAGGTCTTCATTAGGAGTTGCAATAAACGTTATTTGCTTTACACGAGTGACTAGCAGGGAATGGTGGCACGATTTTTTTTTCTACTAGCACAATATGACTCACTACTTGATGGTGGCAAAGTTGCCTAAGAGATGCTTCGATTTGGTGCTTGAGATACCGCAGCGCATCAACCGAAAAGTGACACAAGGGGATTTTATTCACCTTTATAATAAATCAGAAGACGAACAACACAAAATTCTCAGCGATTTGTTGAACAACCGTATTTCGCTTCAAGATGTCAAACGACGAAAAGTAAGTCAGTTAAATCTTCTGAAGACAAACGTACATAGGCATTTTATGGTGCAATACGGCTTGTTTTAATTTGAAATTGATTGAGAATTCTGTTTTATACATAGCGTGGAAAGGAGACTGCACCCAGGGAGAATGAAAGTAACAGAGAGGTTAGTATAATAAAATTCTGTCTGTTATTGAATGCATCTCTGTAAAGACAAAAACATGAAATTTTGGGTTTAAGATGTCATTTCATAGCTTCTATACATCATTTCCCTTGCAGTTGGAAAATGAGAATAGCAGATTAAGAAGCCAAATTGTTGACCTGAGAATAAAGCTGAATCAGGTAATTATCAACAATTACATACATGGAGTGGGGTAGCCACCGAATGTCAAAGTCACAAGTCCAGCAGTCGTTGAAAATGATGACAAGTATTGAATTTGGCTATTGAATGTTCCCATTACAGGCCATAGAGGATCGCGATAAGGAAAAGCGAAGAGCAGACAAGCTACAAAAGAGGCTAACGATTCTCGAGAAGGACAACGAGGACATATGTTATATAAACTTTCAATTCTACCAATAATAGTTTCATTTCCTCTCTATGGTCACTCAACAGTTTAATTTCAATAGGTCACTAAAATCACTTCTTTCAGTGAGCGTACCGTATCCTTTCGGTACATAAATTTGTTGCGGTGCAAGGACCAAATTAGGCTCGATTTCCGCTGCTCTCTCGTGTCCGGTCTACGTCCCTCCTCCTCCTTTCCCGAACAGCGGCTGGTATTATCGAACCTAGGGCCAAACATAGAATTTTTTTCCGTTGATAGTTTGTATTAAAGGGTTCCTTTTCTTTCTACCTTGTTGCCATGAACAGGAATTCAATCAATATAGAGCTGACGTGGAAAACCTGGTGGCAGAAAAGAGCGACTTGAGCTTGAGTTTTCTACAGCACAGTTTGCCGAGTGATCAGGACGACGAGACGTCAAAAGCGTCGTCAAACCAGGTAATTCATCGCGATGCAAAAAGCAGTCAAATTTGCACTTTTGCGAGGAAGATGAGAACATAATTGAATTGAACGAGAGACAGTAAATGCTTGTTTTGACATTTTTGTCACAGGCTTCACCATCAGTTATAGATGACTCAGATCAGCCTGATCGATCGAGTACAAAGGGAAGTGAGTCGGATGGTTACAGCGAAGATGACAAGCCCTTGTCAATGCTCTCGAAGGTATTAGAAGTAGCTAAGATTCTTACAGATAAATGACACCACTGACAGTAGTTCCAGCAAACTTTGCATGACCTTTTCTCTTGGCTATTTTCCAGTTTCAGGAGCTTTAGCCATAATCTGCCCAATATACATGTAATCAAATGCCTTCTTAATTTGGCAGGCTAACCGTATGGAAAGGACAGAGGAATCAAGTGAATCAAGTAAATCTAGCGAATCATCCAATTCGCCAGAGGTATTAAAGTACTGCTCACAATTACTTCAGAAGAGTATTATCTACGTTATCTACAAAGTGCAAATTAAAAGAAGAAACTGCAGTAGTTCAACCTAATAAGATCAGCCACCTTGTGCTAACTAGCACAGTAGTTAGCGGTGGAACTGAAAAGACTGCCGAAAGTCTTAATATCCAGTACTTTACCTCATAGATTGTATGTAAATAGCCAGTGTAGTATAAACAAAGGAATTGAACTGAATTGAATTGAATTATAATTATATAGTGTAAGTGTTCCCTACTAAATTCTTGGGCGACAAAATTTCTTGAACTCATTTCGTGAGGGCAGCTTCCGTACGGGAAAGTCAATAAATTATAAGCCATTACTGAACAAATGATTTTAACTGGCCTCTATATGTTTTGTATTTTCAAGGGTTCTACCTCCGAGTCAGAATGTCAGTCAGTGTTTACAATGGCCGAAATGGTTAGAATGAAAGCGAGAGATTTGAAAAGCAAGGTGAATTACTTCAACCTGTGATAATCTGAAAAGATACATACAAGTGGGCAACCTAAACCTTGCATGCCAGTTCTACGGTAATAATTGCTGCTCTTTTGTTTGCAGCGCAAAACGAAAACCAGCCGTCAAGATGAACAAAGGAGTTCCACGGTACAACCATGATTTTCGATTTTTTTCCCTTATTATTTAATATTTTGAAAAACATGTTGTGCCTTGTCTGAATTGTATGATATTTTCATTTTCTTGAACAGCCCGCTAAAATGCCGTATCCGTTACAGAAGAAAGGTAAATCTCAATGTCATAATGTCATCCCGTCCATTAAAATCCCCTTACCATTTGAGACAAGCGTGATTAAATTTTGCCTTCAGTATTGTTGTTACGAAATGCTATGATATATTTATGTAGCCCCAGTGGCCCTGTCTGTCTCTTTCTCTTTCTACTGTAGTATCAAAGCAAAGAAAAAAACAGCCCTATCAAGATGAATGGGTAGGTCAAGTGTATGTACAACCCATAAATTCTTCAATTCCACTCGAAAGAATTTTTGAAAAGGTTTGAAAAAAAAATTAGAAATAGGCAGAAAATATTAACACGTTTTTTTTTTATTATTCTTTAGGATTATGACCTGAAGAAACTAACATTGAACGAGTGGGTTGCCGTGGCCTACAAAGAAGGTTTCTACATTGGAAAAGTAGAAAAAATTCTTGCGAATAAGGCTCGGATCAACTTTCTGTCAGAGGATAAAGAAGGCGCTTTCATCTGGCCTCGTGTCCGAGATAAACAAGACATTAAGGCTATTTTTATCTTCCGCCGAAATCTCGAAGTCACGCAGGCCGATGAAGGCGCCACGAAATTCAATGTCAAAAATATTGAGTTAATCAAAGAAAGGTTTCAAGCTTTTGCATTCAAGTATTTCTAAAAAAATAGTTTCCATCGCACAAGTCAATTTTAAGTATACATATAGACAACGCAGTTGAAAACGAAACCTGTAACATGTCATAGTCGTTGACGTTGGGTCAAATTCCCATCCGATGGGCTCGGTGCTCACCTCTAAGACATGAATAGAACAGTCATGCATGTTGCGCCCGTATGGCTTCACGTACAATTTTCCAGTACCACTCACGAGCTTAAGATAAAAGTATTTAATGTACAGCCTCAAATCAAGAGTGTGAAATAAAGTTATTTTATCACATTTCAGTTGACTTGTAAACAATGTACATCCGATCCGACCCTTTCACTGCCTTTTCTCCTACCCACCCTACCACCCACGGGACTGTTTTCGGAATGAACAATTTTATAGGCTTCGCGTTCCCTTTGATGTGTTCAGCATGCAAACTCGTGCGGTTCTACGACCAGTC
>Ga0126342_10019095_pt1 | contig 11689 bp, 15 predicted proteins | sample Cyp1metagenome_FD_92528 | JGI IMG/M metagenome (GOLD analysis project Ga0126342, IMG submission 92528) | Coral microbial communities from Lord Howe Island, Old Settlement Bay, Australia - Cyphastrea 1 metagenome | ecosystem: Host-associated > Invertebrates > Cnidaria > Coral ... | reverse complement strand
GTGGAGGTGGAAGTTGATGCAGACATGGTCGAGGAGAAACTAGAGGAGGAGGAGGACAGCTAGCCGAGGAGGAGGAGAACAACTCTGATAAAATCTAACAACCCTCACCTGGCAGGTGGGGAACCAAGCTGAATCAAAATGCTCTGACCTGTCAAGCGCGCCTTTTTTTGTTTTTGTCTGGCCAGCTCAGCAGCTTCCTGTGACATGCATCACAGCCCCTGTTCAAACCACAAACGGCCTCAACACATGGACCACAAACGACCCATATAAAAAATCGATTGCTTGCTATGCAGCAATGTGATTTACCATTGAAATTATTTGAAGGTATCTGGCGATGTTTGGGGTCCTTTGCCCTTTCCCTGTTCTTGTCTTCAGTGAGGGCGACTCCGCCATGCGGCTTCACGGCCACCCACTTGTTGTCTATCCTGGGCCAAACATGCTATGTTTCAAAATGTTTCAACATAAGTTTATGTGGTGGCTGGGTTGGTGGTTTAGGGGGTCTGGGAGATTGATGTTTTTTCATCAATTTTTGAAGTAACATGGTGTAGGTGACCTAAAAAAAAAATGGTTGCTTCAAAAAATGGGTTCCTGATTGATTCATGAGGAAAACAAGTTTGCGGGAGATTTGATGAAAATTTCCGACGGTATAAAAACACACAAGAAGAGCAGGAAAACCCCATCAAACTTCCATGAAAACGGCACCAAAGAATTGGGTTCCTGATGATTTTCTGAAATTGTGCGATCTTTAGGTGCAGAAATCAAGCAAATTTCCTGTAGGTTTCCTGCAGGTTGCTGACAGAAAGGAACCTGCCAGAAACCTGCAAGGAATCTGCGGGAAACCTCCATGAAAACGGCATCACACAAAATGCTGTCATGCTGAATTGGTTTGAAACACCTGAGGTGTGTTTTCGTAAATTACAGTAGTCCTTTTTGATGATGTCGTTTTGATATCGTTTTCACGCAGGTTTTGTGGAGGTTTTGGTGCAGGTTGCTGACAAACAAGAACATATCAGAAACCCGCAAGAAACCTGCAGGAAACCTGCGTGAAAACAACATCAAAACGACATCACCAATTTGGTGATGTCGTTTTGATGATCAAATTGTTTTCCTGAGGAGTCTTGTCTTAAATTTGGCATTTTTGGTGATGTCGTTTTCACGCAGGTTTCCCGCAGATTTCATGCAGGTTGTTGACAGGCCAGAACATGTCAGAACCTGCAAGAGACCTGCACAAAACCTCCGGGAAAACGACATCACCAAAAAATGCTCGTCTTGATGGTTTTTTCTTTACTGAGCCATATGTCGTTAGAAACCTGCAGAAACCTGCGTTGCTTCGTGGTTTCGCGATCAATCCGTGATCAAACCTGCGTGGTCAGAAAGCTGCGCAAAAATGACATAATTTAATTGAGAAACCTGCGCTAAACCGGCGTGTATACTTTCGTACATGTGACATAAATTATGTACAAACAATCAGGAAAAATTGGATTTTCGTGGTGTCTTTGGTTGGTGATTTTGGGTTTGGAATCAGGAAATAAATGAAAAACGTATTTTTGAAACCTGCGGGAAATCTGCGTGAACCTTGCGCCACTCAGAAATGCTTTAAACATGTCAAACAATAATGTCTTTGGCTAAAATTTGAAAGTGCCGACTTTGACCCTCTCTCACATTGCACCAGAAATCCAAGCGCTGGAAAAAGTAGCCGGCCAGCTTGTGTGAGCTACTAATCCCCATCTGTACAGAGGTCTACCAAAAGGAAGGGAACGTCAGTGACGAAACCGAAAAAACCGACGAAAAAGCGAGGACAGGTCCTCGACCACCCACCACCGCCAGCCCCGCGAAACCCTGGGTCGCGCCAGGGTGACCCTCCACACCGTCTTCTCCCAGCAGGGGAAGCCCACCGACCGACCCAAGCGCACGCGTCCAAGTAGAGCCACGGCATAACAAGAAGCACAAATGAGTTCAAGACCATCAACCGTGCACCACTTGCTTTCGTACTAAAACGGAAGCAGCATCCCGGTGTCAAAGATGAACTGCCACAATAACTCAAGCGCAGTGATACCTGACCAACCCGCGGCACACGACGGGTACCGCCGCAACTCTCTGGGCCAAAGCCCTCGAAAACCCATCATGCACCTGAGGGCCAGCATACCAACCACCTGAAAGCCAGCCGGATCCTTGCTGCAGACTCTCTTGGGCCGCTCAACCTCAACAAAGGCCTGGGCAATGGCAACGTGCATGTCCGCCAACCTGATCGCAGCCTTCTTATCGGGGTGACAAGAAGTGGTTAACAGCTCCTGATACAGAGCATGACGCGCAACCACCACTTTTCTAGCCTCGGCATCGGCGTAGTTGCAGCCTCGCTACACGACTTCCGATGGGAGACATTCTTGGCCACCTGGTCCATCCAGGACGACTCCAAGACCCTTCTCACTGCCTTCAAAGGCGTCTCCACCAGGTGGAAAGACCGCAACTGTTTTGCCCACAGATAAGGCACTCCTCCATTGCCGCACCTCAAAGAGACCAACCCTCTTTGCATGCGCGCACGCGCCTGCGGAAAGTCCCGCCACATCAGCCGGAAAAGACGGATCCTCTGGACAAGCAGACAAATAAGGCAGGATCGACTGTCTGGGCCGCACCGACCGAACAAGCCAACCACGGACTGACACCAGGCTTTGCAAGGGACGCAACCATCCCCGCCTGTGTGCGCAGTCTTTTCAGAACGGAAAAAGGGACCTAAGTCTCTGCCCCATGCAAGCATGGAGCCCAGACACCGGACAGAATCAGCCTACTTAATTCTACGCCACCTGGAACAGGGTTACCTCTTGCTCGGAGCAGGCGCTTATGCCCTGCGGAAACCCTCTGATTTCTTGTATAAATAGCCGCCCGCTTCTTGCAGTAAAGCGCGCAGCACTCCAAAAACTGAGCAGCGAAGGGGAGCGCCTCCAGGACGCCGACCTCACTTGCCAAAACTTGCCAGTTGTCGGCGTACGTCAGTGGCATGACATTGGCCTTGGTTTGCATCCATAGAGCAAAAAGCCGGCACATACAGTACATCGCAACCACCGACAGCGGGTCACCTTCCGCACACCTGCAGAACTGGTGCGGTAAAGTGGTTCAGCGCGATAGCTGTTCCCAGCGACCAACAAATGACGCTCAATACCATCGAGACCTTGCAGCCAAGCCGCTACTAGGTTACAGTCGACTCCACAGTGGCACATGGCATCCCGAACCAAAGGCCGACGAAGGGGATTGAAAGCTTTGACTTTGATCATATATATCAATATCCAAAACTAATCTAGAAGGAGCTTTGCCTGCATGCGCCTCCTCCGCCACGAAATCAGCAACATATCCCCACAGCGAACGTGTGGATAGCCGCGGGCCGACCGTGGGTAAAGCAAAGGACTGGCACAGAGCGAGCAACTCCCGTGTGCGGATCCGAGACGAAATCCTGTAAACCACAGAGGCCACAGAAATTGGCCTCACTGAATTCCACTCAGGGATTCCTTCCTCCTTCCGCTATATACATCGACCTCTCCAGCGACGGAGGACAGCAAAATCATCTCAGCTATCTCGGACCAATTTGCGAAAGCCTCATTGGCCAATCCGCTCTCCAAGGGCCGATCAACCGCACTTCGTCATCGGGCTTCACCGACCTCATTGGACAGGCGCTCAAGTTTGGCCGCATCGAAGGCCATTTGGTCCAGAGGCTTCGGAACAATCCACTTATATACACGAGGATTGGAGGCCGGAAGTTCGAACTCCGTGACCAAGACCGCATGCGCGGGAAGATCCTCATGGAAATCCACAACTGAGGACCTGAGAGCAGAGACCGGCAAGGGGCTAACCACACAAAAAGTATGCCTGGCAGCCCGCTTGCAAGTGGGCTCAAGCCTAATACCCCGACGCTCGGCATCAAACAAAGCCGCATCAACCCAACCGTCAGCCAACAAAGCCTTCATATCATCAAAGGCTGTCAGCGAGGTATTGAAATCCCCGGCCAAAATCACCGGCCCCGAAACGGACCTAACCAATTGCACACCTGCACGAACTAACTCACAGTTCTCCAAATGCCTGCGAGAAGTCTTAAGGTGCATTGGGCCACAAATAGATCGTGACCATAGAAATTGCAAGCTCCCCCACTTGCACCACACCCAAAAAAATCCGGTTATAGACTCCCAAAAGCCACCATCGATAACCGGCCACTCAAAGCTGTAAAGAGGAAAACGAGAAACAATCCCACAGCCACGGGATAAGCCTCGAAAAGACCCCAAAACATCCCCCACTTCGAACTTGTCGGGGACGGGCCGACACAGCCCCACAAAAAAAACGACCGACCTGAATTCAGCAGAGATAGCCCTTACCGCACGTCGAGTGTGACTTGCATGTCTCGGAACACAGAACGACCTCGCTATCCCAAGCCGACATGATGGCGGATTTCCCAAGAAGCGTGGGATGAGTCGTGCCCACCCTTAACCTCCGGGGTGCCCCTGGGTTTCAACCTTCCTGACCTTTAGCTGAGCTCCGACTCACATTCACCCACAGCATTGTCGCTTCTGGCCATTCATGGATCATTCCCCAAATGCTTTCAACCGCTGAAGCACAAGGAAACCAACCCTCCTCATCCAAGGCAACCCCACCAAGCGACCGATCCGCCTACGAAACTAGAGTATCTGGATGACGCGTCTCCGCCTGCAGAGTATCAGGCCCATGAAATCTGACATGGCTTTCCAAAGGACTGACCTGAAACCTGAAGAGGGGGCCCCACATCCATGAAGACCAACCAACGACCGCACCATATGTAATCCCGATCGTCCCGAGCTTCCCGTCCATGTGAAACCTCACTACTCGCGGTGAAACCTTCTAAAATCACTACCGCTCATTCGCTCAGATCCCCTTGTCCTGGTGGAAGAGGGAAGCTCGACAGATCGGGCACTTGTCCTTCTTGGCAAACACCGTCTTGACGTGGCTCATGCACCCCGGAGTGGGACATTGCCAATGAGGCGGGAACATGACCACCCGCGACTCGGACCTTTCTGCCGGGATGACACGGCTCCTCGTAATGGCAGCCCTCTGGTGAGGAAGAGGCGACCTTAACGGCGAAGTTGGGCGCCCCTCAACCACCCCATGGATGAGGAGAAGCCGAACGTCCTCGTCGGCCTCGACTCCCACTGGCCATATCAGAGGACACCGGCATGGCCTTATAGGAGGTCTTGGCCGAGAGGAAGATGTGCTGTCCCCGCGGCTTTCATGAATCACTCTTCCATGGGAGCGGCCTCCATAACCTCCACTGTCTCTTTGAGCAGGGCCACCACCTTGTTCCGGATGGATGACTTGAAGAAGACCCGCCGTCACCCTGGGCTTCTTGACGGTTCTTGTTGATGCTGTACCTGCTGTCTTCTTTTTCGAGTCTTCTTGGAAACCTTCGTCTCACCATGCTTGGCCCGCCCAAGCTTGACACCAGTGGCTGCTTGTAGATCCTCTTCATACCGCCTGAAGAGCACCTCGTCCCTGGCCAATCCGATGAAGAAGCGCCATGGCGTATCGGCACAGAGCACGGATGGGAACGCCAAACCTATAGACGTCTGACTGGTACGTACCCAAAACCCCTCAAAACTCAGGGACACCAGTAGTCACCACCGTGTTCGCCACCATGGACGGAGGGACGACCATTGAATGAAAGGAACTCGGCATAATCGTTTCTTCCCCTTGCTTCTCAAAGATGCAAGCACCGGACGGAACAAACCTCACCACACATTCCCTCAGGAGCTCATGTTGGGACAACCCAAGGTGTCCTCCACGCAGGCATATCCTGCACCTGACCATGAAAGACAGCAAGCGGGGCTGCCCTATCCACCGTCGCAACCTCGAATTGCCAGATCAAAGGCGAAGGCGGTACAAGATCAGCGACCCACTCTGGACAACTAAAACCTTAATCTCCCCAACCCAAACCCATGCTGGATGGGAAACAGGGGAAAGACCTTGTTCATAGATTCACCGCTGAGAAGAGTGGCTGCCGTCTGCCGATCCACTGGTGAACGTCGCCGGATAGCAGCAAAAGGCACAGTGGCCGTAGCTGGCAGTTCCACGGCGGGAGACCACACCTCGGTAATCCTGGCCTCCTCTGCCACCACGCTTTGCAAAACCACCTCCTCAACCATGTCCAACCCCGGTCATGGCATGTCTGATCGGGTCCCCATACACTGTGTGCTGATGACGCAAGACCGAAGCCGAAACCTCACCGGCGCCTTCGATGCACTCACGCAGTGCAACCGCCATAGGGTCAGCTGTGAGCCTCGCCGTGAGGTCAGCAAGGACGCCAGCCCGAACCCGATCCATGAGCCACCCATCGAAGGCCGACGACAGGCCAGACAACAGCCGAAGACACCAGGCACTCAGGAATACCTGCAATCCTAAAACCCAGCACGGCGTCCGACCACGAAGTCATCAACATACCGACTGACCGGAAAAGCGCCCAAACACCGACCGACCCGTACGTACCAGCGTCAGAGGACCATCTTACCACCAACTCTCAAGCTCTCAGCGGAAACGCCCCTCCGCTGTTAGGAGGCTTGAGCCAGGGCTGCCGACTTTGACCACGATAGTTTTTTCATCAATATATATATTATGGTAAAATATGAATGCCTGCAGGTGAAGATTTGAAACTGACGCTGAAGCGCCGCTGATCCGGCGATACTTTGGCATCAAACCTGCGTAGTCAGAAATCGCCGTGGTTTCGCGATGAATCCGCGATCAAACCTGCGCGTGGTTTCGACATCGAAGAAATGAACTGATGACAAGAAAAGAACACATCAGAAACCTGCAGGGGGAAACCTGCCTCAAAACTACCAAATTGCTGTCCTGCAGGAGTCTCTTTGTAAATTTGGTATTTTTGGTAATGTCCTTTTGATGTCGTTTTACACAGGCTTCCTGCAAGTTTCATGCAGGTTGTCGACACAAAAGAACATGTCACAAACCTGCAGGAAACCGGCGTGAAACTTGCGTGAAAACGACATCAAAACGACATCACCAAAATGCTGTCCTGAAGAGTCTTGTCGTAAAATAAGAATTTTGGGCGATGTGGTTTTGATGTCGTTTTGACGCAGGTTTCATGCAGCTTTCATGCAAGTTTCTGATAGAAAAGAACATGTCAGAAACCTGCAAGAAACCTGCCGGAAAACGGCATCAAAAAAGAAGGCCAAACCGGCCAAACTCTCTTTAATAGCAATATCTAAATGCTAGTGCTTTAACAAATTAGATGCAAATTTAATTTGATATTTGATGGTTGATGGACTTTTCTTGGCGCTTTTGGTGCCCAAAAATTGCACCAAAAAACTCGATGAAACCTCCACCAAACCTAAATCAAAGAAATCAGCTTTGGATGTACCAGAGCACCAAACAAAATGATAATGCCCCAGCAAACATGAAAGAAACATCATAAGTTCCAAGCTAAAATATATCAAAATTCATAATTTCCCAGACCCCCAAACCAGCAACCCAAACCACCACATAAGCCCAATCTGACTGCTAGTCTATGTAACAACACAAAATAACACAAACAATCCCTGGCGATCTTGAGGAAAACTTACAGAAAACCCCTCAACGCGCCATGATTGCAATGAAGTTTCAACACTAACTTCCCGAACGCAGTCAAGAAGCATGTGGCTCGACTGAGCTTCGAGGACCCTGGGGATGGAATCGACCTCGCCCACACATCTTTCAAACTCAGCACAATCACCCCAATACTCCAAACTGCAACCCTTGCCTCCACAAACTTCACAAAAGCAAACCCACGCGACGTCCCGTCAGGCAGCCTTTTAATGTCCACCTCGTCTTTTTTGCGACTAAAACAAAAACAGCGCCTCTCTCCCTGCATCTTTAGCTACTTAGATGTCCTAGTGACCTAGTGCATCGGTGTGACGCGCGGCCGTCAAAATGCATAAAGACTTACAAACAAAGGGCCCAACACTAAGAATAACTGCCTGAGGTAGCCACGCTATCCACTTGACCAAACTTAGAGAAATGACCGGCAACTTTGTCCTCAAGAAATTCGATGACCAAAGCTGCGGCAATCATTCCGTCGGGGAACAGGGATTCGCTGATTCTCCTCTGTTGTGCTCTTTCGCAGGCCGCCGACGAATACGATATTGCTCTTATCATCGGGTTTTTTCAACTTTGCTGCCTCGGAAGGTATACCCTTCCAACAGATGCAATGGTATAACAACAGTGTCAATTTCAAAACCTCGCGCTTGGAAAATAACACAAGTCAATTGCCACAGCGGAAACTAGGAATCCAAGAGGCTGTTGGGGCATTTTTGTTCTTGTCACTTGAAGGTGTAGCAGGCGTGCTGCCACCCATCCTCACCGGCAGGTGCCAGACACAACTTCTTGCCAAGCGAAATACGGCTGATTGCTTGGAGAACTCCGCCACAAAATTGATTGTGAAAGCGCGTCTGACACGTTATGCCCTCTTTGAAATTTTGCTATCATTCTGAATTCTGATGGAGCGAACAAGAAAAGTGGTACAGTCTCAGGCTGATGCTGTTGCATCATCTGCTGCATCATTTGTTGCTGCTGCATCGGGTTCATCATGTTTTCTACCTGCGCCGGGGAAGCACGCGCACAAAAGTGATAAACACGGACGCAACATTTTTTGCATATTCTTGCATGGCAAACGGCATCTCCACAGTGAAAGAAATTAGCCCGGCAAGAGACCCCAAACAGTAGAAGAATAAAGCATTTTAATGTTGATGATGATGCGGATAAAGATATTTTTCGGGAGACAAGACAAGACAGGCGGAACAAAGCGACGCGGGACTAGGACTTCTGACTGCGCGTGCACTCACTGATAGCAACAAGTGCGGACATCTGCGAACAACTTGTTTTAACTGCGGACAGCGGGGCGCGGTCAGTGATGACGGTGCCAGGGCAACGATCGACAACGAGGCGCGCAACCGCAGCTCATCATGTAGATGATCCACGGCAAATTTCGATCCACCCAGCGTCCTTGATGCGCAACCGCAGCTGGCGGCTCCACCTGCTGCAGCCGACGCGTCCACGGAACACGACCTTTCCCGCGCACAAAGCCCACCACTCTGCCGTGCGTGGAGCTCGTCACGGACGGAACACCGTCATCACTGTCCAGAGATGCGATGACGGTGCCGGATCGCTTCGCCGCATCGGCACGGACACGGTGGACACGGCGCGCAACGGCAGTCCACGTAAGTTTTGGACATCTTCACCAGTAGAATCGGAAGCGGCGCAGCATGCTCTGCCAGGAACGGCAATTATGCACGCCACCATGTTGTGGACACCCGACATGCAATGACGCTGCGCGTTTCGCCAAGTGGCTCCAACTTGGCAAAGCAAAGGCATAACAGGCAGTCTTCGATCGTGACAGATTGTCAGGCGTGCCTTCGGAAGCTGCTGCATCGGTAATGACGCCCAGCGCCCGGCCACCGTACGCCCGAAGCTAGCAGCTCTCGATGCCGGGGTAACCTCCAAGAAGCCATGGACCGGGCCAGGTATCGTCCACCCACTGCAGAAGAGCACCGCGGGCGGCGTCCATCCCTTGCTGGTCACGCGAGGCACGGTTGCAAAGGCGCAGCACTGCGACTGGCTCCATGTCGGATCCAGCAGCAACAGCGCATTGATATATATTTCTGACAAACGCATGTCCACATGTCACAAGAGTCATCAGAAGGGCCACTTTTTACAGAAATTTACAGAAAAAAATGCTTCGCCGCGAGCCTGCGCAGTCGAAACGCATGTTCACATGTCACAAGAGGCATCAGAAGAGCCACTTTAGACAGAAATTTACAATAATTTACAGGAAAAATGCCGCGGCCTAGGTTGGGCCCAGAACGCGGGCCCATTGTGCGAGCCTTCGCTGTCAAAATGCATGATAATGCATGTCAAGATTTCAAAAGAGCCACTTTATCCAAAAAACTAGACGACGGATGGCCCGAGAGCGTAGAGGAGCAGGGTCTTCTCTTGTTAGTAAGGAGACACCATATTAGAAGACAATATATTCAAGATGTATTATAGGCAGACGAGAAGAGTAATATCAATATCAAGACAATATATTACAAGTACAAGACAATAGTTTGCATCGTATCTTTCGTATTGTTTTTCACACAGAGAACCTTTTACACAGAGACGCTTTTACACACAGATGGTTTTAGACAGAGACACTTTTACATACGGCTTTTTTTGCACACAGACATGCACAGACATTTTTACACACGGAAGCTTTTACACACAGCTTTTACACACATAAGCTTTTACACACAGACGCCTTTACACACAGACGCTTTACCCGCAGACGCTTTGCACGCAGACACTTTGACACCACAGACACTTTTACAATCTTTTACACACAGACGGCTTTACACACAGACGCTTTTACACACGGAGGCTTTTACACACAGAAGATTTTACACACAGAAGCTTTTACACACAGATGCTTTTACACAGACGCTTTTACACAGACGCTTTTACACACAGAAGCTTTTACACACAGACACTTTTACACGCAGAGACTTTTACACAGACGCTTTTACACAGACGCTTTTACACACAGAAGCTTTTACACACAGACACTGTCACACTTTACACCACAGAGGCTTTTACACACAGAAGCTTTTACACACAGCACACAGAAGCTTTTACCCAGGCACGTTTACACACGGAAGAAATCGCAATTTTACCTGAGTTTTTGGCGACCGCACCTCATTTCGTGCGAAAGGGTTGCACGGGACAAGTTGAAATCGCAATTTTACCTCAGTTTTTGGCGATCGAACCTCATTTCGTGCGAAATAGCTGCGCAGGACAAGTTGAAATCGCAATTTTACCTCAGTTTTTGGCGATCGAACCTCATTTCGTGCGAAAGGGTTGCACGGGACAAGTTGAAATCACAATTTTACCGCAGTTTTTGGCGATCAAACCTCATTTCGTGCGAAAGGGTTGCGACGGGAACCCGGAAATCGCAATTTTAGCTTAGGTTTTGGCGATCAAACCTCATTTCGTGCGAAATGGTTGCGCGGGTTAAGTTGAAATCGCAATTTTACCTCAGTTTTTGGCGATCGAACCTCATTTCGTGCGAAAGGGTTGCGTTTCGTGCCGTCTCGTTGGCACTGCCCCTGCCCCTCGCCTTCAAGAGAGAAATAGACAAGAAGGAGAGGGCAAGAGGGCAAGAGGACAAGAGAAGAAGATGTGAGGATGTGAGGATGTGAAGATGAGAAGATGTGAGGATGAGAAGATGTGAAGATGAGCAGATGTGAAGATGAGCAGATGTGAAGATGAGCAGATGTGAAGATGAGAAGATGTGAAGATGAGCAGCTGTGAAGATGTGAGGATGTGAAGATGAGCAGGTGTGAAGATGTGAATATGTGAAGATGAGAAGATTTAGCAGCTGTGAAGATGTGAGGATGTGAAGATGAGAGGATGTGAAGGTGTGAATATGTGAAGATGAGCAGCTGTGAAGATGTGAGGATGTGAAGATGAGAAGATGTGAAGATGTGAGGATGTGAAGATGGGAAGATGTGAGGATGTGAAGAGGGGAAGATGTGAGGATGAGAAGATGTGAAGATGAGCAGATGTGAAGATGAGCAGATGTGAAGATGAGCAGATGTGAAGATGAGCAGATGTGAAGATGAGCAGATGTGAAGATGAGCAGATGTGAAGATGAGCAGAT
>Ga0126342_10019094_pt1 | contig 11689 bp, 10 predicted proteins | sample Cyp1metagenome_FD_92528 | JGI IMG/M metagenome (GOLD analysis project Ga0126342, IMG submission 92528) | Coral microbial communities from Lord Howe Island, Old Settlement Bay, Australia - Cyphastrea 1 metagenome | ecosystem: Host-associated > Invertebrates > Cnidaria > Coral ... | reverse complement strand
TTTGCAGATAGAAATCCAACCTTTGCAGATAGAAATCCAACCTTTGCAGATAGAAGTCCAACCTTTGCAGATAGAAGTCCAATCTTTGCAGATAGAGATCCAACCTTTGCAGATAGAAATCCACATTTGCTTCCTGTTTCAGCAATTCTAGTGGGAAAGCTCACTCCAGTTGACATCCTGATACTGCCGCTTACTTTCAGCTGTTGCAGAGCTGTTTGGGTCATTAAATTCGTTCGCAAGTAAATGCTATTAATGTATTGCCATTCTGCGATCACTGCGGAAGTTGTCATGCACATTGCTGAATGCGTTGGATGATTTAGAAAGACCCTGTTCCTTTGTGCTCTTCCACAGGGCCTTCCATTTGAGGAAGGAAACAAAGGCCTGAAGACCAAGTTGTAGGTACTATTTGCAAATCTATCGCAAATAGTACCAGTGATCTATCTGCAAATATGACAGTGATCTATCCAACATGTCGAGAATCCATGGCAAGGTACGAGTTCCTGTGGAAAAGCCTCACGACTTGAAACGACCTGAAAGATGATGGATCAGGGGTAAACGGTGAGTTTGCGCCAAGATGACGTCGCGGATCTCCTTACAGGAGAGCAAACGAGGCTGATCCGTGTCAGATCGTCTCAAAGGCTTACATTGGAATATACATTGCATATTCATTGCATACACTTTCACAGATGCTGACATACACAAATGCCTGTCCTTTATGGCGATGCATGTCTTGTTCCAGTTCCCAGGAAAGGGCGAGGTAGTTGCTCCTTCCATGGTTTCTTCCGAGCTTGTTGGCCAGGAGAGCGCATTCACTAGATGCAAACTCCTCGCAGCTTGGGAGACAGCTGAAGACGAGGGCGGGGTGGGAAGATGGAGGGAAGGTGGAGAGGTGGAGGGAAGACGAAGGAGCGGAACGAAGGAACCAAAGGCAAAAGCGATAGAGCGACCGTCACGGGTGGTGCTTGGTGCCAGATGATGGGAAGCGAAGCACAGTGCCAGCGGCAGCGGGTTCTGCCCCGTCTCACAACATTCAAACTTCGTGCAAACTGAGAGGCGATGCAAAAATGATGCTCCGGAAAAAGGTTGGAACTCTTGCAGTCTAGATGACATGTCCAACAAGTCTGGGAGTGTCCTGAAAGCCTTTGTTTTGTAGCTTGGCGGTGTTGTTGAAATTGAGGCTCAAACCCTAGCGGTCAGACCCGATAAAATGGGGGTTGATTCAGAACTGGGGGTTCAAGCGGCACCGCACTCGGATGCGCATTTTGACTTTTAGCATGTCTGAATATTTTTTGTCAATTTGATTGCTAGATGTTTCGGATTCCTGATGGTTATTGATGATCTTTCATGAACCCGGTTCATGTATTTCATGTTCAGCGTCCCCAAGGCTACTTCCAGCTCTTCTGCAGAAAGGCAGCGCTTTATCTTTTGATGCTGTGCTGGAGTGCAGTTGTCCAGCAAAACATTTCAAAACAGAGAAGATCTGTCAACATTTGATGTTTTTCATGGTGTGTTGCATTTTGGATCCCAAAGCTTTGAGGCTCGCAGGAAATGGTGAGGAGCAGAGTCTTCCTTAATGGGTACTTGATCAAATGCGACTGTACATATATTTTTTTGCAAGTTGGTTCGTTGATGTGTTAAAGGGCAACTTGCCATTTGGATCCATTTGGCCAGTGCGAAGGAGAACATAAAGAAACTGCACATCTTGCCCCTCAAGGAGGCAAGGAACGTGATCGCGGGACAGCACTAGACCCTTTCACACTCGATTAGTCTTTCAGGCAGATGCTCAAATCAAGGGAAAAAGTTAGGGGCTCAGCTGGACTGGCAGAACTTGAAACGACATGCTTGGTACAGATCCCCGTAGTTTTAATGTGTTTTTATATCTTTCAACGGTTTGGAGCCACCCTGCCCACACTCTTGGGGCGAGGTGTCGGAACTTGCTCCATGGTTCTGAGGTCGCATGGATGTTCTCGCAGATACACTCCGTCAAATTCGGAACACGAAAGAGGCGACCGGATTCCGACCGGATTCCGACCGGATTCCGACCGGATTCTCTTGGGATCCAGCCTGGATCTTCTCAGTTTGACCGTTTGATGACATGAGACAGTCGCTGTTATCGACATTTATCGACACTTGTCGACATGTCAGAGATTGTCTCAGGTGGTTCGTTCGGGTGATTTGGTGAAAGCATCAAACGCCGAATTTGTGGTCATTAAGCGGGGCCCTCAGTGCAACCTGTCCTGTGCAACCTGTGCAGCGTTGCAGGATTTGGCATTTCCTGTTAGGTGTGACCCTCCTCAGGGCTGCCTTGGGATGGACACGGAGCGAAAACCGGGTTGAGACTGACTCGGACTTGATTTGCAGGTTTTTAATTAGTGTAACAACTTGATGCAATGGCGCAGTCTTTTCTTAAAGATGGTGGACATGCTTTTTTTTCCTGGCTTGTGATGCCACAACTATATAAACCACAAGGAATTTGGCCTGCCGTCAGGATTTCTTTGTGGATGGAGCTCCAGTCATTTGTTTTCAGAAGATCCAGTTCAGGCCGTGTTGCAAACTTTGCGAACCAGAAAGCTCGTCTCACGATTTGTCTCTTGAAGTGGTTGGTACAGTTGGTACACAGATTTCAGACGCGCCAGTGCGTGGGGACCCACGGAGTTCTCTTCTGAGCAACTCTTCAACGAGCCGCTTGGATGCCAGTGTGGTGTTCTACATACTGCATATACTGCAGGATGCTCACCAAACACAAAGTGTTTTTTTTTAATGTTTTTTCATGTTTTCCAAGGTTCTCCACGTCTTTTTCAGATCCTTTGAAGGCTTTCGGATGCGTGTTTCCTTTTAAGTGCCAAAAGTCCCAGTTGGCAAAGGTACGTGAGGCCATACTTCAAAGGAGAGCTTGGCACCCAGAGAACGGACACCTTTGGCCGACTTTGGCACGTTGCTTTGGGTTCGTCTCGGAAGCTGATGCTCCAGAAAGATCCAAACATATCTTTTTGGTCTTTCGCTACGTGCAGTTGTAGTGCAGCTGTCATCAAGATTTGGCCAAGGTTACATACAGTTTAATCCACTTCAGATTTGCCACAGTGAACGAATTCAAACCTTCCAGACATCTCTTACGAATGAACTGAGTGAACTTTCACATCAATTCTGCACGATCAGCCTGGATCAGCCTGGATCAGCTTATGCAGTGCATGCAGTATGCCCAGTATGCCCAGTATGCCCAGTATGCCCAGTGCATGCCCAGTGCATGCCCAGTATACATGCAGTATGCAGTTCCTTACTCCGTTTTTCTCGGATCTCAGGATCTCAGGATCAGTTTGTGCCAAGGTACGCGCCCTACAGCCCCGATGCCAAGCGGGTTCGTTTGTTGTATGCGGGTCAGGTGGTGAAGGCTCATCGCTGTGCGAAGAGTTGCGAAGATTTGCGAAGCCCACCCTTTTATGAAAGCTATTCAACATCAATTCAACATCATTCAAAATCTCGCAAGGGGTCACGAGATTTTGTACATCAATGATATAATTATGTCAATGTCAATATAGATTATTGATGATTATTGTAGATTTTCACATGGTCATTTTCATCATTTTCCCGTAGTCACAGATTTTCACACATCTCTACAGATTTTCCAACCTCCGGCGCGACAGGTTGGTGATGTCTGGTTGCAGGTGGAGGCCACTGAGCCAACGGGTCTTGGATTGGTCTCCGTTCGGGGCCCCAGGTTTGAAGAGTAAGATGAGTAAGGTTTCAATATCAAGGTCTGAAAAAATGTGAAACCTTTATAAACGTTAATAAACTTTAATAAGATCAATAAACACTTCTTATGAAGAGTTGATAACAATGTGAAAGATGTGCAAATCACAAGGAGGAAAGGAGGACCAAAAGTCAACGCAACTACAGTAATGATACATATGATATGTTACATATGTATGGTGTCAGAGAAAGGGAAAATAGAGCTGATAGCCTTTCGATTCTATAAAGGTTTAGTAAAGTTTAGTAGTTTGACCCATTGTCAACTTGGATCTTCCATCTGAGCCTTCAGAGTTATTGACCCTTTAATTTGCCACAGGCTACAGACGTTCAGAATTCTGGGCGGGTTCATACGAGACTGGTTGGTTTCTGACAGCCACCAAGACCGACACAGAGATCTTCGCAAATTGGGACTCGACACCTGAATTCGAGAAGGTTCACATCCTTCCCTTCATGGACGGGATGGGGTGAAGGGGGTGAAGGGATGAAGAGATGATGGGGTGAAGAATATAAAATAATGTATATTATATATATATATAGTATTATATATATAATATTATGTAATATGTATATATGTATATATATATACATATATATATGTAATACAAATATAATAAATTACTATGTAGAATATGGGGCCAGAAATTGTTTCCCGGTGGGAACCTGGCCACAGGGCCAGGGCCTTGACAGGATACGCTGCCCCGGGCGTATGAGTATGAGCTCTTTGGCGATTACCTCAAGCCTTACCTGGTGGCCAATCCACATAGAAAGTACCAGGCTGGAATCCCATGGATGTGTCAACGATATGTCAACATCTCCACGTCCTCTCAAGCTGCCTCTCATAGCAAGGAGATGCAAGGAGCAATCAAGTGCAGTTTTGAAGTCTCAAATTGCTTCATCTTTTTTTTGGCATCTTTTTTTAATTTTTTTGATGTGGGCAGGCGAATGAATTCTTTACCTATCAAGGCGTGCAGTTCAAGGTTCCTTTGGCAGCAATGATGCTGCACTGACTTTGGCAGCTCAGCATGTGGAGCCAAGTTGGACTCCTTCAGACCTTCAAGCTCCGTAAGTGTCAGATGGTGAAGTGCAACTGTGCAACGTAGCCAGCACAGGTTGCGCAGCAATTGTCCCTTGGATTCCCCCTTGGCATGTTACAATATCTAGTGACAAAACTCAGAGTTCTCTGCCCATTTGTATGGAGGTTGTTGCTTGTGAACCAGATACCGTTGCGCGCATTGGCAAAAGCACCACAATCTTTTGCGAGTTGCTTGGCTATTTTTATGTTTTTTTTTTTTTTTAATGACTTGAAGATCTTCGAGTCAACTGCAAGACTGGAAGACAGAAGTCATATGAAGACATAGATCCAGTGGTGAAGTGTTTTGAGATCTGCATCGGATCGATGCATTGGATCGAGGGGTCAATTGCAGCCATCCCTCCGGAATTTGCTGCCGCCAAATTTGATGAGTCAGGCACAGACAATCATCATGTGTTTGAAGGATGAACACCTTTGCAAATTCTCAATTTTGTGTGCATCCCGGCCTCTTGTTTCAGATTGTGTTGAAGAGAGATAAGATTTCTATGATCACTTGAAGCACTTTGCGTATCACTTTGCGTATCGCTTTGCGTATCACATGAAGCACTTCATGTTCTGTCCATGTTCCGTTTGTCGATGTCTGTCGTCTTCGGCACGGAGGTGGCGCAGCTCCCCCAGGGGTTGCAGATGTTGCTCCTGAGCTCCGAGCGATCGACGCGAGAAGTGGAGGAAAAAAAACGACGAAAACGACGAATTGACGAAACGACGTCGAAATGTAACATATAAAAAACCTCATATATGTATAAAAACATCATATAGATACATGTTAAATACCTATACCTTGATATAATAGATAATGAACAGACAATCAAGAGATACATGTAACAGAGAATCTTTCTTATCTCAAAAAAGATAAACAACATAATACAAGATAGATCATTTGGAATTGTTTTGTAGTGTTTCGGTATTGGTTTGAGGGTGTTTTTCTTTTCATTTTTTTTTTAAACCGGGACACTATAGTTACAAAAGAGCAAGCCTTTGTCATTTGCTTGTATGATCATTCTAAAGGAACTTGGATTGAGGTTGGGTTCCAGAGTCCTGCATAGTCCTTCTGGTTCTGCTCTTGTGTCTACCTTTTTCGTATGTCTCATTTTTGTGGTTGGTCATGGTCCCACTGAATTTTGCTCGATGCTGTAGGAGATGCTGAACCAGAGGAGGGGATTGTTCCCTCAGACTATTGAGGAGATAGAGAGGCCAGAAGATTAGACAAGGGCAGTGCAGCAAAACCTGATGTATCGGCAACGTAGATGTGACTTAAATTGTTTTGGTCCATTGTGAGTCGTAATTGATTTATGTTGGTCTATATTGGTTTGTTTGGTTGATGTGTCATGTGTGTGCGTGTTTTTTTTTTTAAATATGGCATAACATAATATAACCATATATAGCCAGCCAAACAGAACCCAAGGGTCAAATTGTCAGGTTTGATTGGCCTCCTCCTCACGGCCATGCGCAGCAAACCTGCATGGTGCGCTCGTGTCATGGGTGAAGCAATCAATTCTCATAGAATGACAACAGAATGACAACAAAATGACAACGCTGTACATTTATACTCAATAAATGTCAATATTGTGTTTCAATAGGAATCATTTGAGTTCTTCACCTTTTGATTGGACTTGCAACTGCTTGAACTACTTGAACTACTTGGAACTCCTTTTCAAGAGGTCGTGGAGTTTCACCTGGCGTCAAAGATGTCACGTGCAGGTGTGTTTGGAGGACTTTGAGCTGGCGATGCCATGCAGGCGACTTCCCTGTCAGCACGCTCGGGTGTCTCAGAAAGGTACCCAATATTCACTCCCGAATCGATAGAAGAGGATAGGAGAAGTTCACCGACTATCCGAGACTATCTAATGATTTCAATGTTCAAAATGTTCAAGTTGACATTTGTAAGCCATGAATCCCTTGTAGGAAGTTCTAAGTTCTGACTCATGATCAACTCTCTTTTGTGCTATATTATTATATATTTCAATCCATTTGAAAACTTGAAACAGGGCGATTCCTCACTAAGTCACAGCGAGAGATGAGGTCTTTCACCAGAAATGCATCGACGAATGGCTGCGAAGGTGCACGGACTGCCCCATTTGCAAGGCGCGACGATATTGAAATCATTTGAAGTCAGAAATCCACGCCGGAAGAATGTTCGAAGCAGTCATTGAGTCATTGCCAAAGAATCCGTCCCAGCAAACGTTGAGCAGGCAAATGTGGATCGAGCAATGCGCAACTATTGATAGGCTCGCAGATCCAGAATATTGAAGACAAAGCTATTGAAATGAGAAAGCTACGAGTTTCCCTTTAGTCTCACGCTACCAGAAAATGATCAGAGCACCCATGCCCTGTGCAAGTAAGGTGACAGTGGTGTGACGTTTCGTCTTCACTGGAGGTCACCAAGGACGTAATGAACGTTGCTTTGGTAGAATCCTAGCTTCACTGTCTCTAGTCTGTTGGTGCAACGTCAGTCACGAGTCAGAGTTATGCTGGCACAAAAGCAACGTCCACAGCGGTGGATTTGTTTCACCCCTAGCATTGGACGGACGCATCTTTCAATAGTTCTGTCAAGACGAGGTTTTTGAGACTGGTTTGGGTTGTTGTGGTGCATTTGTGCTTAGAACCGTTTCAACACTCACAAGCAATCTTGAATCAAAGTGCTGTCAAAGTGGCGCGGTTTTTCTCCGTGTTGGATGCCCAGATGCTGGCCTACGCAAACTCGATTAGCCCAAAAAAGTGTAAAGAAAAAGCGAGCAGGTAAGCCGTCAAAACCGTCAGAAGTTCGGAGTTGGAAAGTCATGTGGCATGGAAAGCAAGGGAGACACTTTTTTTGGTTCGAATACTTTTGCGTAGCAAGAACTTGCTGAGTCCGCTCCGCCCTGGCGGCTGCTTTGCTTTTGGCTCAGACATATTTGATTTGGTGAAAGTGCAGTGACGCAAGTGCCGCACAGCGGAGAGGGAGGAGGCTGGGGCCCACCTTGGTCCTGTTCCCGAGTTCATTGGACGTTGCACCGTTGCACCGTTGCACCGTTGCACCGTTGCACCGTTGCACTTCGCCGCTGTAGATCGAGGTTGGCAAAAGGAACTTTGATGAACTGCCGTGCTTTGTACATTTCGATCGATGGAGGTGGACGTCCAGACCGTGCTCGCCGCAGGAAGTCGCCTTTCCAATGTCAGGTGTGTGATCTCAGATGCTGACTGCTAGGTGTAGACTGGTAGATGATGGAAGGGTAGAGTATATAGATGTAGACAGTCTATGGATGTCTATAGCATAGAAGGACTTAGTGCAATGATGACTTGAGCATCACAAGATATCAAAAGTATCAAACTACTAAAATATACTTAAATCATCATAAATTTTCACAATGACAAGGCTGACAAGGCACCTTTGTTTTCGGACTTAGTCTTGCTTTGTTTGTGCGGCGCCAGACGCGGATTTCATTACTGCCTCTTGGCCTGGAGCCAGGGTACGGAGCTCAAGGGAGAAGATTTGAGATACAGAAGCGATGAAGTAAAATCACAAGATGCAGAAGTAACTCTCACAAGATGCTTTTCAAAATCTCACAAGATGTCTCAAGGAGTTCGGAGTTTCATGTTCTTTCGAGCATCGTCAACTTTGTGCAAGAACCATGAGCTTAGAGGTTCAAAAGTCGTTTTTTTTGGTGATATTGTGAACATTTGTGAACTCAACAAATTGGGTGTACCCCTTTCAGGGGTCCCTTCAGGCTTTTCCTTATACCCATTATATATGAGCACAACAGGAGTAATATGCAAACTGCCTTCCAAAGCCGTGCGCACCCTTTGCATGAGATTGCTTATATTACTTTATGTGCATGTTGATCCTGCTTCAAACTGACAAATGTGTCCATACATAGGCACCCTTTATGTCTTGTCCGAGGCGCCTATATCCTTGCTTCGACCTGTGCCAAAGGCGCCCCGTGTGCGGCCAATACAGGCGGACTGCATGGCTGGGGCCCAAATCTTTTGGTTCATGGCTCCTGTCGCCTCATTGCCTCCACCTTTCCTCCTACGTGTCCTTCGTGCTCCTTCGATTGGAAGGAAAAGATGCTAGGACACGATATTCCAATGCTATCGGACAACTGGCTGGGAATATCTTCAACATTCTTCAACACTACTACAGACTCTACAGACAATTGCTAAATGAAACATTTGTTGTCCTAACTTGGATCAGCTCGACTTGGCGAAACAAGTCTGTGGTTTCAAATGGTTTCAGCCATCGTTTTATCCTGAGGCTTCACCACTGCTTTTACCAGCAGCCAGTGGCTTAGACCCATTGCAATCATTGCAAGCCAATGCCATCCCCATGTTGCATGGTGTGGCCCGATGTCCCGATGATCCCGATGATCCCGATGATCCGTTTCCAAATCCTAAGAAAACCGTGCGCCAAATGCACGCAGACAAATTCCAATTCAGTGTCTTTCGGAAAGTGGTGGCGACTTGGCGTTTCTGTTGGCCATGGCAACATTGAACGGCCATTCTTTTAAAGTTTCCAAACTCAAAATTGCCATTTGCGAAGCGAAGATCTCTGCTGAACCTATGCCCGTCCACCTCAGGCTTTGGACTTGGAACGCCTTGACCGCTGCGACTCCGATCCGCTTCTTGAGGCTGCAAACCAAGTGGGGCTGAGCTCGTGACAGCGTTGTATCCCATTAACCCATGAACTTGGGCCATGACGGCCATGAACCAACAAACGACAACAAACGACAAACCGTATGCGATACGAAGCTGCCACCGTCTGCCAGGCAAAGCGCCCGGCATCGCCTTCGCTCTTGAGCACAGGCACCTTGAGAGAGATCATGCCCATGCCATGCAGCTGAGATTTCATATGATTTTAGTATGGTTTTAGTATGTTTTTTTTTTATTTCACTTGTTCCTCGTCTCCCAAGTTTGCAAATTTTGCGACCGGACGCCAGGACTCGAGGACAGCGAGGCGAGACTTTCTGTGTGTTCCTTTACGGTCCTTTACTCCGAGAGGAAAACCGAGGAAAACCCAGGAAGTTTTGGATTTGACGGTGTTTTGGGTGCCAGGGAGGGGATAGGTCTGAAAGTCTGAAAGGTTGCAAACGGCTGTAAATTCAACAAATTCAACTGCAAAGTGACAAAGTGACAAAGTGACAAAATGCCTCTTGAAACATTGGTTCTGCCTGTTTTGTCCGGTCTTGGAACATGGGCTTGATTCGCATTGATTCGCATTGATTCGCTAGGGTGAGGACAGGGAGGATATGCTGTGCCTTGGCGGGATTGAACTGAGCTGTCAAGATCTGTTGTGAAGACTGTGAAGATATGTGAAGATCTTGTTCCGGTGTCAAATATTTCTGTAAGAGAGTTCTCAGTTGTAGATTTGTGATGTTTGTCATGATTCATGATCGTAGTCTTGCCTGATCTTGTCGACTTTGTACTCTCGAGATGTTGTAAGCTGCTCTAGATTGGGTTCGATGCGCGCTCTCCGTCGCCATGGGGGGAACCATCGGACTGGGAAAAGAGAAGCGCCAGGAGGCCGGAAATCTCCAGAGGTCAGAAACAAATGATTCAAAGATGTCAAAGCGGAGAGAGAGCCCGGAGTCCCCCTGCCCGCCCCTGCCCTGTGAATTCATTTTTCGATGTTTCTTAGCCGTCTTAGCCTTATGCTTCTGTCACTCGGTCTTTTTTGCCTTCGATTGTCCTGGCTTCAGCACTCAGGTTGATGGCTCAACCATACAAAACATCGCTTACCAATACGCTCCGTATTGGGAATGGCAAGGAGATGATGGGATCTATGTCCCTTATGACTCTTCCATTGCTCTGATGCTGGAAAAGGCCCACAGAAAGTTACCTCGCAGAGATTACACTTGTGCAGTGATCCGTGCATCAATTGAAAACATTTGAAGTATACTTTTTTGAGAGTTGTTCATGATCAAACTCGATCAACTGTTACTACCTGTACCAGGCACATTCAAAGATGGATGCAGCAACTTCCAGTCAGCATTGCGTGGCTGTTGGCTCTGTGACTTGGAGCCAGAGGCAACTTACCAAAATGTGCCAGGACCATGAACGGAAAACAGAGATGGAGAGAAAATGAGAGACATGCATAGAAATGCAAGGATTTGGATATTCTGGAAGGATTTGCCAGAAATCAACAGAAACAATAGGAGCTTCCTTGCTATCCTATCCAAAGAATCGGACATGAAAGAAGAGTGTTGGTCGGAGAACACTGAGCTGCGAGACGAAAATCATCCGAAATCTCAATCCTAAGAGCAACAAAAAAGCCTATAGGCTGAATATGGTTGAATTTTGGTCTGGCATGTCAAAGCGAAATGTATGGACTGAAATCCCATGTTGACAGTGAACTTGAAAATATCCTGATTACATCCTGATTACATCTCTTTACATAGATATTACATCTCATATTATCTCATCACTGCATATCACTGCCATTTTGAGAGAAATCAGTGAGATAATAGTGATATATATATATATATATAATATAATATGATATAATATGTTCATTTGACAATTTTGAGAATTTGAGGCCACAGTGGACGTGCGTGCGATGGCTGCGATGGAGCAAAGAAGTGGGAGCCCGGGGAGCCCCGAGCGGCGTTTACGGCCCGTCCGAAGGAAGACCCGTGAGGAGGTGAAACGTGGTTTGGCAGACCCAAGCTGGGTACACCAAGAACAAGAGGCAGGGCAGATCTCACGGAATCCCAGGATATAGGAAATCATAGGAAATCATAGGAAATCATAGGCTATGTTTATGCTAACGGGTGCAAAACCGTACGTGTAGTGACACACATTTTCAACATTCCCAATTTCACATCATGTTTTTGAGCTTACACACCATGTTGCACTCTTATGTTCACGTAACTGGCA
>Ga0126342_10019093_pt1 | contig 11690 bp, 11 predicted proteins | sample Cyp1metagenome_FD_92528 | JGI IMG/M metagenome (GOLD analysis project Ga0126342, IMG submission 92528) | Coral microbial communities from Lord Howe Island, Old Settlement Bay, Australia - Cyphastrea 1 metagenome | ecosystem: Host-associated > Invertebrates > Cnidaria > Coral ... | reverse complement strand
TGACTCTTTCTCTTCTCTGATCTTCTCTCTTCTAATCTTTCTCTTCTCTCTGCCTCTGCCCTGCTCTGCTTTTCATCTGTCCATATTGTCGGAAGTTTGACTTCTAAACTTCCTTCGATAACTTAAACATATTTGAACCATTGCCCCCCCTTCCTTTGATCAAGACCTGATAGGCGCCCACAGCTGCCAAAGGACAGACAGGAGAATTCCCAGGTGGGAATCTGGTTCTTGACTTGGAAGATCTATCATTCTTCCTATCCATTCCCTCAGTTTGGCGGTCATGAACCCAGCCTGATTCTTGTTCTCTGGGAATCTGGTCTCGTTTTGGAGAACCCAGCAACCAGGCCCTTTGTTTCGGATGTCCAGTTGCCTGCTGAGAGGAAACATTGAACCATGGCCATTTCCAGAGCATGGGGCCGGGGGCCTCAGGGGCCTCAGCCATGGCCCACAAGTCGGAGTTGCTTTGGGCGTGGGATAATCCCAATTGCAAATATACCAGGTGCCCATCGTTGGGTGATATTTAAAGGGCTGGAAATGAATCCCCCCAAGCCAATCCTATAGCGTAGCAGCGGTGCAGCTTGCCCAATGATTCAATCGTGGCTTTTAGCTTAGATTTTAATCATCATGTTTTTATCCGCGGCCGACGCCGACATGCCAAGTTCACAAGGCTTGCGCGATTAACAAAACACGCCCCACCGATGAAAAACCATTGTGATTGTGCGGCATATTGCGGCATCTCCTTGGGCGTTTCTCAACAATCCTCCAACACTTAAGGCGTAGATTCGGAGAGAGAACAGAGCTAAGCTTTTGGCTCGGGCCCCCACATCAACGCCAAACCACTGACGTTGTGGTTTGGATTCATGCTGCGCAACACCAGTCGTTTGTTTTCACACAAACTGCACAACAGATATAGGTTCCCGTCCACGACGTGCATATATAATAACGAATTGCAAGTAAAGTAAATATGGGCTTGACTGAAAATATGGTGTCCCTGTTTCCATTGGTCAATCATAATTTTCTCTACACAAATGGCAATTTTGGGGGTATACAAAGCATTTTCTTCCAGCCGTTTTCCGATCCAACTGCAAGTTGGTGTGGGATATGACATGATACAACCAAATTGTTATGAAAGGTCAGAACCGAAATTTCAGAATCCCTCCAAGTACCCATAAAATTGCGTGTGACCCCATAGTTTTAATACTTTTACCATTCTTTTTGTGGTATTTGGAGGGTCTAGGTAGTGACTAAACGTGTAACTAACATTTGCTGCGCAAGTTTTGGCCGCACTTCAGGCCCAGTTGGTTTCCCGCAGCTGGCACGGGATACCTCAGCGTTGTGGACCTCGTTCACTTCATGCCGACTTTCCCGGTGCGCGGGAGGGATGTGTTGGAGTCGAAATCAAGACGTCAAGACCTGAAGCATCAACCGAAACAGTTGTTCGGCATCTTTAAAATGAACCAACGTAATGTTAGCAAAGCGCAGTTGTAAACCATCCCCAATTTTACCATAAATTGTTGGTATAAACCTAACATTGCAAGTTGATCCTTTAATTTTCTTCAATGTGTTTTGTGGGAATAGCACGGTTGAATGGGGTTTGAACAAATCCTTCCAACTTTACAAATGCTCTCACAATGGCTCAGTTTCATTTATCCCCTTTCCGGATCACATGACTTGATACAGGCACTTAAGTGGAACCTTCGAAACATGTTTTCCGATGTTTTCCAGAGGCAGCCAGCAACAACACCGGGAAAAAAAAAAACATGTGTGCTGCACTGACCCTTCAGGTGAACTCCATTCAGTCGCCAGTGGTTCAGCAGGCAGACGTTCCGAAACCTGTCATTGAGTTCCCCGAATTTCTCCATGAACTTCATGCAATGTTTAAGATGATTGGCATCAAAAAAACATAATTATTAGGATCAACAAAGGTTATTTTTAGGATCAACATAATTATTCCTGAAATCAGTAGAAAGAAAGAAAAAGAAAGAACGAAGAAAAGAACGAAAGAAAGACAGAAACCCTACATGAATCCCTCAACGAAACCCAAAAAAAACACTAAATGAAACCCTGAATAACCCCACATGAAACCCAGCATGAAACCCCCCATGAAATCCTTCAATGAAACTCTAAATGACAACGGGACCCTACATGAAACCCTAAAGAATCTTAAACAAAGCCGTACATGAACCTCGGTGAAGAAGCCAAAACGAACTAGTACTACTAGTACTACTAGTACTACTAGTACTACTAGTACTACTAGGACTACTAGTACTACTAGTACTACTAGTACTAGTAGGAATACTAGTACTACTACTACCAGTACTACTAGTACTAGTACTAGTACTAGTACTACTACTACTACTACTCCTACTACTACTACTACTACTACTACTCCTACTCCTACTACTGCTACTGCTACTGCTACTGCTACTGCTACTGCTACTGCTACTGCTACTGCTAGTAGTACTAGTAGTACTAGTAGTACTAGTAGTACTAGTAGTACTAGTACAGTAGTAGTACTACTACTACTACTACTGCTACTGCTACTGCTACTGCTACTGCTACTGCTACTGCTACTGCTAATGCTACTGCTACTGCTACTGCTACTGCTACTACTGCTACTGCTACCACTGCTACTACTACTACTACTACTGATACTACTACTACTGATACTACTTCTACTGATACTACTACTACTACTACTACTACTGATACTACTACTACTACTACTACTACTACTACTACTACTACTACTACTGTTAGCGCCACCACTGGTACAACAACAACAACAACAACTACTACTACTACTGCTGCTGCTGCTGCTACTGCTACTGCTACTGCACTGCTACTGCTACTGCTACTGCTGCTGCTGCTACTTGCTACTTGCTACTTGCTACTGCTGCTACTGCTGCTACTGCTGCTACTGCTGCTACTGCTGCTACTGCTGCTACTGCTGCTACTGCTGCTACTGCTGCTACTGCTGCTACTGCTGCTACTTGCTACTACTACTACTCCTACTACTCCTACTCCTACTACTCCTACTACTCCTACTCCTGCTACTCCTAGTACTCCTAGTACTCCTACTACTCCTACTACCCCTACTACTCCTACTCCTACCCCTACTACCACTACCACTACCACTACCACTACCACTACCACTGCCACTACCACTACCACTACCACTACCACTACTACTACTACTACTAGTACTAGTACTAGTACTAGTACTAGTACTAGTAGTACTACTACTACTACTACGACTACTACTACCACTACGACTACACTACCACTACGACTACTACGACTACTACGACTACTACGACTACTACGACTACTACGACTACTACTACTACTACTACAACAACAACAACTACTACTACTACTACTACTGATACTACTACTGATACTACTACCACTAGTACCACCACCACCACTACTACCACTACCACTACCGCTACCACTACCACTGCCACTGCCACTGCCTACCACTACCACTACCACTACTCCTCCTGCTGCTGCCACTGCTACTGCTATTGCTACTCTGCTACTGCAACTGCTACTTCTACTGCTACTACTGCGACTACTGATATTATCATCGCTTCTACCACGACTTCTTCTATCCCTATGACCGGAAATATTTTTTTTGATCCTAATATTGTTCTGGTATCCAGATAATAGTTATTGTTTGATCCATTTTTTTTTAACCGCTTGATCATGGATGATAGTGATCAGCCCAGTAACAGCGCACAGAAAGTTACACCGTGTCGCGGATACAACATATTTTAAGATTTTAAGATCATGTAAGGGACCTAGAACAAACCAAAACGATTTGATTAGGGCTCTTGAAGTGGTTTCCCCAGTACATTGAAAAAACAGTTGGTCTGGCACCGAGATGATTACCTGCCCTTTCTTATCAAATATCATTGTTGGATAGGAAAAGATGGGAATATTCAAGTCTGGTTGACAATCCCTAGACACATGGCTGGCTAGATATGATTTAAGAATATTTAAAATACAGGTACTTCATTTATAATCGTTTACATGTGTTTTAGATCCTGGATCAGGGCCCCTTACTTCCCTGTCATATTTGATGCGATATTACGATGCTTGTGTTTGACCATTCTTGTCAAAGGTTGTCTACCCATCGAAATATGGGTAGATTGTTCCATACCAAAAATTGCGCATTGGTCCAGTGGTACCACCGTTTTCCAGCCATACCTGGTCCGTCCCCGATTTCCGCAAATTTCTTGGTTATCTCAGAATTGCTCTTCAGGAAAGTTTGCGAACAATGATATTTTGAAAATAAAAACGCATTGTCCTGTAGATTTTACCTTAAACCAATCCATTGATGTCATAGTTCATGTTTCTTTTCGTATTAAAATTTTCTACTTGGCAGCTCATCTCTGGAATCGCAAGTGGCTAAGAACCATAACCCATGGATATGTGGGTTGTCTGAAAATACGGTACCCAGCAAGATGGCCATCAATGATGTGTACACGGTATAGTTTTCAAGGAAACCCATATTACGGGTATATTGTTAGTAAAACAACAATAAACCACCAATATTTTGGTGGTTTATGCCCATGTGTAGTAAACTTGGGGATGGCAGATCCTATTGCTAACACTACCCCAGTTGAGGTCATGGTCGCCACTTCCACTGGGTCACGTCCCTTTTGTCCAGGCGACACAGGACAGCTCTGAGCCGGAAGCCCAAAGCGAAACCCAATGCCATAAACCTGCCATTTAATGATGGTTTTAAGATGTTAATAGCATCAACAATCATGGTATTGTTTGGTTTACCACATGAACCCACATTTTGATACATTTTGATGGTTCGTCAATTTTTTTGAACGGCCACACATGGGCCATACAGTGGCATAGCATATTTTCAGGCACACCCATAGAACGGGATAATAGTGGGATATATGAATTCTATGATATATAGAGATAGAGGTAGCAACCGCAAGAAACAGAGAGAAATACATCATCACTATTTCAGGTGGATCTCATTTTTTCTATATTTTGTAGGGTTACACCGGGTTACACGTATGTATGTCATATATATATACATGTACACATGCATACATGTACTTTACACAAATATCAATATTTTTAAAATTGTTATATTTTTGTTGAGTTTATTATATTATACTATATCTTGTTTTTGATGTTTTATTACAATATATATATATATATTATATTAGGGAGTTTTATTAAGTTATATTTTGGTACCTTTTTAATATTGATTTTTATCCTTTTATATTTCATTATATTTTACTATATTGTTTACATTTTCTTTATGTCTAATTGTTGTATATTATTTCATCTTATTGTATTTCAAACCATCATACCCTAGTGTTATTTTGTTATATTTTGTATTCTATATCGAAACATTTCATTATTTGATTATATAAGAATATAATATGTATATATATTATTTCAAAAAATACATTACATAGTTTTTTAACCTACAATATATTTCACATGTTGGCAACTTTTTGCAGCAACGCATCCAAAGTTTTGGGGAATCCCCCGCCAAAGTGAAGAATTGAAAGCAAGACCTTGGAAGCAGAAAGACTCGGTTTTGGTGGGGGACTGTTGGTTTTTTGGTTTGCAGCCTTTGAATTTTTGATAATTTTTGTTTAGAAGTCACCAGAAAAGGGTGTGCACCGATCAGCCACAAGCCAACCGCACCTGCGTGTTGCCAACGGAAGCTTACTGTGTGACTGGTTGGCTTATACTTTTTTTGATTTTTCATCGAGCGCCAAACAGATACAAATGGATGATCATCCTCACTTTCACATGTTTGGGGTAGTTTTTCACCACATCCCCTCAAATTTCCCAAGATAGAATGCTAGGACATAAGTCCCTCACGCAAAAAAAAAAGATGAATAAATCAAGGGGGCTGTGGTGACTGGGGAAGTGTAGATGGCTTGTAGCTGGGCGGTAACTACTTGTAGTTGTGTAGTTGGTAATGTGGTAAACAACATAATGGTCCAACAAATGCTAACAAATCCTTTCTTTTTTAATTTGTGGTTTCTTGCTAGGTTCCAGCCACACCATTGGATTATAATTATATCATATGCCAATTATATGTGCTAACCCCCAACAGTGATCAACCAGCCCCAAGGACTTTGCGGAATGAAATGGCTATCCAGCAATAACTTGGAACCAGCCATGGCACCCAGGGTCGACTCCCTTGCAAGCCAGCTGAGGCCGACTCCGCAACTTGCGCAAAGCTGCCAAGTTCCGGTCCAATCGATGTGTGCGGCCAAAGTGTGGGAAACTCGGAAACTGCTCACAGTCATCAAAACCCTATGATGTTAGATGATTTTCCCATATAGGCTTTTAGGGAGATGAACATCATGAACATCCAAAAACCACTGCTATTTTGGTGTTCACCTCTGGTACAGAGTTTGACCCATCGGCAGTCAAGGCACAATTTGAAGAGTCCTGCTAATCATCGAGTTATTCTTGGGAGAACTTGAAGAGATCCAGGGGGTTTGCATGGAACGTTCATGTTTTTTTCTCCAACACCTTTGCGCCACACGAGCGACGACAGGGTTCAAAGACGATTGTTTCTGGACTATGGTACGCGAAAGCCATGCACTCAATCCGCAGCAGTAAGAAGGTTAAAACCGAAAAACAAAAACAATGGGCAGCAGCTTTGCGTACACCAAATGCGTTCCCTTCAAAATGCAAGCACGCCGAGAGCAGGATGGCAAGCACAGCATTGGGACTGGCAAACCTAAGCGCACAGTGTGTTGAATTGATTTTGCCAAAGCCAAAGCAAGATAACTGGTACGATTTGACAGGAAGCAAGTTACAACCGTTCTCACTGAGAAAAGAAGTGACACATCTTGCCAACCTCTGTGCGCGGATTTCCGGGAGGGATGGCCGGCCGTAGGGATACACCCGAACCGTTCCCCGTGAAATCAGCAGAAAATGTGTTTGGATTGACCATCCAGTTTTTCGGGGATAGCCAGGCTGTGCTTATGTTTGATTTACACCCATTCAGCTGGGTATCTTCCAACAATCTGGGATTCTATACAGCCATAGAATATCCCCCAAATAGTCGTTTCAAAAAGTGGACACCGGTGGAAATGCGGGTCCAGAGACTCAGCTCAAGATGAAAGTTACATGATGAAACTGTAATGATGTCATCGTGGCAGTCAAGTTTACCAGCATCATATGCGCCATGTACGATACGTGTGGTATATTTACCTACACGGACCCCTCGAAAATGGCCCAACTGATGTAAATATACATGAATATATACATGACATACTGCAGCTGGGGCATATTTCACCGCAGCTCGAGCCTGTTTCAGGTCGTACTATCCAGTTCAAAGTCCCTGCTGTCGGTGCCCAACGCCCTGAACAGTGCCAGTTGCTTCCGAGCGCATGACGTGCAAAAAGCCCGTTGAAACCAACGAAATTTCCGTTGCATCACAAGTAGAGTAAGGATATACGCACCTTCGAGCAGCACGTTTTCTTATTGTGGTGTTCCTTAATTAACTCTGACGAATCCCTGGTCTCGATCATATTCTTTTCGCCGAATTGTCCAATTCGTGGACGACCAGCATTCTTGGTTCACATGCATGAACAAAACACAGTGAGAAATCGATGTTTTTCCCAGATTGACATACAATATTCAAACACATATTCAAAAAGCTGGGTAGCCCAGAATTTACTGAATTCGTCACTCGAACAATCAAAACAAATGTGCAGCTTGTCATTTGATACCTGGCTTGAGCCACGTAGCTTCGATGAGACGAAAAGACATGGAACTTCAGGCCAGAGTACCAATGACGACAAGTAAAAAATGCATTGATAGTGGTAGAAACCACATGCTTTGGGTTAAGTGAGGGTCTAATTATATTTTATATACACACATATAGAACAATGGGATGGTGCCTCGGTTGTGCACGCGAAAACCGACTCGGTTGTGCATGCGAAAAACAAATCAGTTGTGCACGCGGCTGATGATGATGATGATGATGATGATGATAATGATGATGACGATGACGAAGATGATGGTGGTGATGATGATGATTGTTTTTATTTTGATGATGATGTTGATGCCGGTGATGATGGTGGTGTTGATGCCGATGGTGATGATGATGATGGTGATGATGATGATGATGACGATGATGAAGATGACGACGATGACGACGACGATGACAATGACGATGATGATGGTGATGAAGAAGAAAATGATGATGATGATGGTGATGATGATGATGACGACGATGATGATGAGGAGGACGATGACGACGACGACGATGATGATGGTGATGATAGTGGTGATGATATTGATGATGATGATGATGGTGATGATGATGATGATAATGATGATGATGATGATGATGATGACGATGACGATGGCGATGATGGTGGTGATGACGATGATGCGTTTGACGAAGATGAAGATGAGGATGAAGATGAACAATGATAATGATGACGAGGAGAACAACAATGATGGAGAAAGTTTGCTTCATGATGACAATGATGTTTCGCTTTCGATGTAAATTTCTGCTCTCCTCCGGAAAGTTGAAGTGTGATGGTAAGTCGAAGGAAGTGAAGGAAGTTGAGTAGCGGTTGTGTCCCTATGATGAAAGTAAACAACCGGTGGGGCTGGTAGATCCTACCCTTTTCCTTCCCTAGCCCCACCCCACCCCCCAAGGTTGATGATGGCAAGTTGAAGGAAGTCGAGTAGCGGTTGTGTCCCTATAATGAAGTTATATAAGCAACGGGTGTGGCTGGTAGATCCTACCCTTTTCTTCCCTAGCCCCACCCCACCCCCCAAGGTTGTGTGCACAAGTGAGTCAATTTTGTGTGTACAACTGAGTTAAAAGTTTGTGTGTACAACTGAGTTAAAAGTTTGTGTGTACAACTGAGTCAGTTTTGTGTGCGCAAGTGGGTCGCCGACCTTATAGATAATATATAATTATAACATATTATAACATTTTATAACTAAATTATTTCATTGTGTTTTTGTATGATCGAAGGAAGTTTAGAAGTCAAACTTCTGACAATATGGACAGATGGAAAAGCAGAGGTGGGAAGAGTCAGAGAAGAGAAGAGCAGAAGAGAGAAGATGCAGGTGCGCGTAAAGGTAGCAAAGCCGCGAAACACTGTGTTTTTCCAATGATTTGTGGCTCCGGGGGGTCGAAAAGTAGGCTCGCTAAAGCGGCGGGTGCGGAGCCATGTGGCCAGATGAGAGATGAGAAAGTGCACTCCATTGTGGCGCGAAGCACATTTCCAAGTCAAAATGTACACAACACACCAGGGTCGGACCACTTTTGGAAGTTGAGACGTCGAAGAAGTGCACGCCGTTGTGGTGCGAAGAACATTTCCAAGTCAAAATGTGCACCATTCTCAGACCACTTTTGGAAGTTGAGATGTTGAAAAAGTGCACGCCGTTGTGGCGTGAAGCAAATTTCGAAGTCAAAATGTTAAAAGCACCACATGTTCGGACCAGTTTTGGACGTTCAGATGTCGTTTCGCGTGACTGTGTTGCCTGTTTGTGCCGTGTGGTGTCTGTCTTTTCTGACGTCACCGAATGTGCTGCTTGAATATGTCAGTTCTGGATGTTTGCTCGCCATTTTCGTGCTTGTCTTTTCTGACGGTACGAAGTCGCGGACGGTGCTCGTTGCGTGCGCAAACAGAAGGGAAGAAAGGTCGAGTTGTGCACCAAAGGGATCGTGGTAGAGTGATTTCTCACATTATTTAGTTTTAGAAGTTACACCGCAGCTAAAACCGGTTCTGTTCGCACTGTGTGGTTTCTGTGCAACTGTCGAACTATCTATAGGAAAAATGAAGAACCAGATAGATGGATGTGTGAAATGTTTCGGTGCTGAAATGGATTGAATGGACAGCTGGATGGGCAGATAGACAGCTAGATAGATGGATAGACCGAAAGACAAGTGGAAAGACAGACAGACAGACAAGGAGATGGATAGATCTCGAAAGAGAAAAATAGAAAGAAAGATGAATAGACACATAGACGCATAGACAGGCAGTTTGATCGATAGACGGCTGCATAGACAGATAGAGAGCTAAGCATAGATGGAAAGACAGATAGATGGATAGGTAGATAGACAGATAATAGATAAGTAGACAGGCAACTAGAAGGATAGATAGATAGATAGATAGATAGATAGATAGATAGATAGATAGATATATAGATAGATCGATCGATAGATAGATAGACAGACAGATAGATAGATATATGGATAGAGAAAGAGATAAATAGACAGATAGGCAGATAGACAGACAAATGGATGGATAGATAGAAAGATGGATGGATAGATAGATACCGGAGAGTGTTTTGTAGACTTATTGGATGTCCACTTGTTAACTCGGGCAAATGTCATGTTGTACTTCCGACAATTTTTGCATGCAGATGTGACCTCGTCAAAGCGCCGCCCACAACGCAATGGGATGTCCTCGTGTGAGCGGGCAAGTGGCATGTTGTACTTCGACAACTTCTGCTTGCAGATGTGACCTTATCAACACTGCCGCCCGCGACTCATGAAGCAGCACCACCACACATTGCCTGTGGGCCAAGCCGGGCTGTGCTTGCCAGAAGCCTACAGTCATCAAGGCCGCTGCCGGCCAAATTGATTTCCCTGTGTATTTCCATGCGACGCACGTGCAGCACAAGTGTAACACACGTGCAACACATGTGCAACACGACGTGCAACACGAGCACTTTTTCTGTAAATTTACAGGTAAAGTTGTGTTTCTTGCTGTTGCAGGCCAACCTTCGCTTGCAAATGGAAACAAAGAAGATTTGTAGCGAGCGGGCGAGACAAGGCAATCTTACCTGTAAATTTACAGTAAAAGTGCTCATGTTGATGTTGCACGTCGTTTTGCACGTCGTGCTGCACGTGTGTTGCACGTGTGTTGCACGTGCATTGCATGGGAATTCACAGGCAAGTCAATGATGGCTGGCCAGTGGTGCCCCAGGGCAGGAATTTCACCGCCTTGGCTGCCAAATCTGCCGCGTTTGCTAAACAGACCAAGGCTATTTGTTAAGTTGTCAGCAGAATGTGTGATTGATGCAAGCGCTCGGTAGGTACAGCATTGCCTTAACAGAGAGTTGCAGGATGTTGCAGCGCTGCTTGTTGTATCGCGGGTGGCAAGTTTGCTGAGGGCGCATCTGTGAGCTGGCAGAAGCTATCTGAAATACAACATGCCACTTGCCCGTTCACACGTGGACATCCCATTGCGTTATGGGCGGCGCTTTGATGAGGTCACATCTGCATGCAAAAATTGTCGGAAGTACAACGTGACATTTGCCCGAGTTAACAGGTGGACATCCACAAGTCTAAAAAAACACTCCCCGGAAGTAGTCTGGGTTCTTCAAAAAAAACAGCCAACCAACTTGAAGTCTGGCTTGGAGAGTTAGACAACCCTGGTCCCCCAACTTCAATGTTGTGTGACAGCAGTGCTTGGCAGAGCTTGAAAAAAAAACGACCATTCTTGCTCAGGTCATTGAGAAGCGATGGTTAGCAACATTGAGACGGGGTCCGGGGGCTTCCGGTGGATATCGAAACGTTTTGGTCGATGGCCGTTTTTTTTTTGGAAGAACTCAGCAGCTCGACATTCCAACCACCTTTCGGTCCATCAGTGGATTCGCTCTGCCATCCATGATTCACAGCAACTCACCTCTCTTATAGGTTTCGT
>Ga0126342_10019092_pt1 | contig 11691 bp, 8 predicted proteins | sample Cyp1metagenome_FD_92528 | JGI IMG/M metagenome (GOLD analysis project Ga0126342, IMG submission 92528) | Coral microbial communities from Lord Howe Island, Old Settlement Bay, Australia - Cyphastrea 1 metagenome | ecosystem: Host-associated > Invertebrates > Cnidaria > Coral ... | reverse complement strand
TTACATACATTACATACATTACATACATTACATACATTACATACATTACATACATTACATACATTACATACATTACATACATTACATACATTACATGCATTACATACATTACATACATTACATCCATACATACATCGATGCATGCATGCATGCATTCTTGCATTTGCATACGTACATACATACATATATATATATATACCGAACCCATTTGGTGAGTGCTATTCCTAGGGGGTTCAACCGGGTTTTGGGGTCGCGCCGTTTTGGGGCAATCTTGAGGCCGATCGTTTGCGCAAAGCTTCTGAGTGCGCTGATGAGGAAGTCCCTCAGAGAACATGTTTTGGTTGGGATGATTTCCCGTAAATTTGTGGGGCCAAAATGTGCCAAGCCAAATCGCTGAGTTGGGGTTTACATTACTCTAATGTTTGGTTTATGAATGTTTATGATATTGATAACATCTTATAACTATATACCCATGCACAAGTTAGCAAAACCCATCATTTCGACAGAATATGCTCTATAGCTGATTGATTTTCCATATGTGTACTAATTTACTCTAGGCCACGGTAAACTTCAAAGGACTGATCTGTTGAAATCACAACTTACTGTGATGCCGAATGAATTTTCATGTCAGTCCAAGACCAATTCTGGTTTTATGCTATGCGGTCTTTAACTGGTTGGTGGTTTGGACCATTTTTGATTTTCCCATATATTGGGAATAATGATCCCAACTGACCTTCATATTTTTCAGAGGGGTTCAAAACAACAAACCCGTTAATGTGTTTTTTGCATACTGTTCCATTTTTGGGAAGATGATCACAATATGGATGAGCATTTGTTGAGGGGCCAGGGCTCAACAACCAGGGAGCGGTCGGTCTGAACCTGTAGAAAGCAGGGTCTGAAACAACCACTGCGTGAACTATATTATACCCTATGGATCCAGCCGTACCTTCTTAGGAAGTGTGACTGGGGTGTGACTTAATTAGGGGGTTAGCCGTACCTTCGACAGTGGCCATGGATCCTATCCGGGATTCTATATTCAATAGACCTGGTAGTTGATAATAGTGTTGATAATAGTATAATAGTATTAAAGGTAGTATACTATATTATATACTATATTATATACTATGGTAGTACTATAATAGTATATAGTATAATAGTGTTGATAATAGTATAATATTATCAATACCATAGGGATACTATATTCAATAAAAGATGGTCAGGCCTTCCAGGCCGGGCCTTTCGTCCAGGCACGTCTCTCGATGATCTTGAATGTCCTTCACTCATGACCATCCCCAGCGGATACCATGCCGTTAGGCCAAAAAAAAGGCTGTGCAGAGAATGGGGATTCTGAGAGTGTAGTGGGAAGGCAGGCAGATATAATATATATTATATATATTATATATATTATATATATTATATTATATATATATTATATATATTTATATTTTATATTTTATATATATTATATATATATATATATATATTATATTATTTATATTAAATATATTATATATATTATATATATTATATATATTATATATATTATATATATTATATATATTATATATATTTTATATATATATTTATATTTTATATTATATATATATATTATATATATTTATATTTTATATTATATATATATTATATATATTTATATTTTATATTATATATATATATTATATATATATTATATTATTTATATTAAATATATATATATATTATATTATATATATTATATATATTATATATATTATATATATTATATATATTATATATATTATATATATATATTATATATATTATATATATATTATATATATTATATATATTATATATATTATTGTCTAATATACACATGATATGATATGTGTATAGTAGCAATCTCGTATTTTTTTTGCTTGTAGATTCCTCTGGGAACCTCTAGGCAAGTTTAAAGCAATCCCTCGTTTCAGACGCTTCCCAGCCTTGTTGTTGCCACCTCTTCAGGGCATATACTGGGTGTCAGTACGTGGAGGAGTAACCCTGTTTTAGTAAGGCCCCTTATTACGCTATCTGATCTATCAATGGGTTACGGTTATAATTGTGGTTATGAACCACTTATATACTAAGTGGGATGATCCTCCTTGAGTTTTTTACCCATGGTAACAAGAGGACAGAATCAGTTTCTAAAATGGATAGAAACGGTAATTTTGTCCGAAGCTTCTGAAGCCGAAGCAATCCTCATCAAAATTGCCGTACCCCAACATTCCAGCTGTCTTTCACGTTGCGTGTCGCCACTTCGCGGCCACTTGGCTTTTGCGGTATACGCCATCCGGTTGGCTCAAGGTTTCTCTTTGTATATGATGTCAGATTTGTTGATCTATATCTTTTGGAGAGGTGTTTTGGACCAAAACCGCAGACAAGTATGAAAACCCCAAACTAAATCAGATATGCAATAGATATACCAATAATTAGAAACTTGGATCAAATGGCAAAGATCGGTGGACACAAGTTCTTAATATTGGCTCTCATGCCGCCGTACTCCGTCACCGCTAAAACCTATTTCCCCACCAGGCCTACGTAGACCATTTGTCAGAATATACTGCAGCCAATCCGAAAAAAAACATGGGTCCAAGACCCGAAGAAACACAACGATCTCTGTGCTGATAACGATTGGTGCCTCATCTGAAGCCAAACTCAGCAAGGTCGATTTTGCGCGCTAGCAGCAAGTCATAGCTAAGACAGCGTGACCCTGCCATGACTGCAGTTTGATGTGCTTCGGAGCTGAATTAGGCAGGACTCCAGGGCATCCTGAGATTTACCCGTTTACCCACCAATGTCAGGGGCATCGAATTGATTCATCTAACGCAAAGAGAAAAAGGGTCAACAAAGCAAGAAACTAGCGATCACCAACTGTTCGTATACCCCATGGGATCCATGTATGCTATATATGGTAACATTTACCATCAATATACCCCAAATGTTAGCATATATACCATACATGGATCCTATGGGTATGTATAATTATAATTATATATATTATTTATTCACACGCCACCTGAGTCTCGCGCGGAGTAAGGCTAAGGCCCAGACCATGGTGGCCATGTTTGGCGGCCATGGTTTCGCGAAGTTAGAGCCAAGGGCACAGGCGAGAAGTGCTAGCGGCAAGGTTACCAGCCAGTCCGCCGTGCAACTGACCACGAGAGGCCAATCAAAAACCAAAGGCCAAGATAGAAACAATTTTAGAAAAGGCACCCATGCTGAGCAAGCCAGCAGCAAAGAGTGAGCCGGGCCATTTTGAACCAAACTCCCCTTCAGAACTTCAGGCTGCTGGGGCAAAGGGAATGGCCCACAAGCCAGAATAAAAACTTGGCAAAAGCTCAACTCAACACCAGAACATGCTAGAATCCAAGAGGCATGAGCAGCCACTCACTAAGCCCAAATGCCAATGTCCAGCGGACATGGAAGTGTCAAAAACCCGAGCGTTGATTAAGGTGTCATGGCACGCAGACAAGCGATGAAGACATAGCGCCCTTCCATCAGCACCTTCATGGTTACCTGGTTCAAGGTACACTCTTTTCGACATGACAAGCAGCTGCAGCGCCACAACCAGGAAACAACACCTTGTGAAGAACAACAACTCCAACTGACGCAACAGCCCTGACATAAGTCGATGTTGCGAACCAGGTAGCAATACAATGTGAAAAGCGCAAGTCACCGATTAAATGTTGAAAATCAACGTGAAGACACAGGCCGGCATTGAAACGCAATAGCCAAGGCAAAACTTTGGATCCAAAGCCAACCGTTAGACATGCACCCTGGAGTTGAAGAAGTCGTTCGACTCAAGGCCATAAAAGACCATCATGAGCCAACAAGGGCGCACCGGCGAGGGTGCGGCAAGGATGATCAACACGGGCTCTTAGTCGCACAAGCTGAAGCAGCTGAAGTGTTGGAAACTGTTCAGATTTTAAAAAATGTGCAACGCCACATGAACCAATAATCAATAGTTGGTGTCATGCTTGGTGGGTTTCTCTCACTATTCCTTTTGCAAAGTGGACATCTTGAACTCAGCCTGGAATGGCGGATGTGCCGTGGGTTAAGCAGCAAGTCTACGACCATTGGTTGAAAAACACAACCATCAGATACCATTAGTTTTGTTTCAGTATATGTTTTTGATATTTTTTGTGTTGTTTAATTCAATATATAATGTGGTTGTTGACTAGTTCATGTTGAATCGCCGCTTCTATCATGAGAGATCACCCTCGGGTTTTCCCAAAAAACATTTATTTATTTTTTTAATTCCTACGTTTTTATAAGTTTCGGGTTCTTTTTGGTAACAATATATTCAATAGATAGTCAATATTCGCCCTACTGCAGTGATATGCCCTTATTCTTGGGTGGTTTCATCACCGTTTAATTTGTCACTGGGTAGTTTAATCCTTCAGTGTTTCTTGGTGTTTTTTTGAGACAATAACCATAGGTATCAATAGCAAAAGATGACATTTCTTTGAAGTCCAACCATACAGTTTTTATCTATTCCCTATGGATCCATGGCCACTGTCTGAGAAGGTACGACTAACCCCCAAGTCATCATACCCCAGTCGTACTTCCGTTCAGAAGGTACAGCTGGATCCATAGGGTTCACAAATCTCTTCATTTTTGGGTATCTGGCTATAATCCCACTATAATCCCACTATAATCCCACTATAATCCCACTATAGTCCCACTATAATCCCATTTATATTAGCCAATAACCAGCAACTATATGTTTTGTGACCGAAGATGGACCCTTCTCTTTGCCACCCAACCTTCCCATTTTCAGGTGGCTGGAGTCATGGCCACACAGGCGATGCCGAGATGGTGAGATGATGTGATTTGAGTGATTCCAATGATAAATCCACCAGGCAAAACTGGGGAATCTGTGGGGAATATAAATGAATATCGTTGTTTTTTTTTATAATAATGATTATTTTCGTGACACCTCGCTCGCGAATCCTTTAAGTAGTTTGGGCCATCGCCTTGCAGAACATGTTGTTCCAAGGTGCGATGGCATCTGTCAGGTCGAACTGTTCCTGACTTTTGGTTGGTTCATGTCTGGTGAAATCCATCAACATATTACATTTTATCCACCAGGTGTGAATTGGGTGGTTCAAAACCACTCTACATATATCGCATATATGTGAACGCCATGATCCCTTTCAAGTCCATGCTTAAAAATCCGGAGCGCAAGGTTCAGCAGCAGCAGGTGGTGAATGCCATGCTGCAACAGCTGCCACAGCAGCAACGGTCGCAGATCGAACAGGCGCCAGTGGGGGCGGTGTGCATAAGCCAATACAAAGTGGTGATTTCATGGGTTTTATGGTGATTTCATGAGATTTCACGGGATTTTATGGTGATTTCATGGGATTTCATGGGATTTTATGGTGATTTCATGGGATTTCATGGGAGTTTATGGTGATTTCATGGATTATAACCTCTGGAAATGATGATTTTTGATGGGGTTTCGTGGACAATTCATGGGAATCAATGGAACATTTATGGGCCCACTTCGTAGACATGTGACTACACATACTGTATATGATGTAATTATAGGTGGGGTATAATGTGGTATAAGAGTATAAGGTTTATTAATACGATGATTTGTTCTAACCCGGTCTAGAACCCTTATAGTTTGGAGAACCAATCACTGTGAATGCCATGGGTAGCTAGCAATAACCCATCAACCCAACTAGAGTATAACATGGTATAACTTCACCGGCCCATTGATGTTTGATGAGACACAACTACTATAGTGAGTAATACTTAGTATATGGTATAGGTTAATAGCTTTAATAGTATAATACGTCGTATGGTATACCCGTATGACGGTTCAATACCAGTCATTACGGTATAGGTTCCACCTCTGGACCCCCAAGTCGTGGTTTTTCTGGGTCCTTATCGCTCTGGCCCCCTGAGCCATTCAAAACACCTCTGTTGAATGGTTAATTTGTTGGGGTTTTCTACAGCCCATGGTAGGAATAAATGGCTAACCAACCAGTACAATGAGATGGGATAGGGGTATTTTTCATGGGTCAAGTTCAAGTGTCACAAGAGCACAATTTATAGACTACTTGATTACCATATGAAAATATGATGCGGTTGTGCACATTTCAAACAGAATCAAAGGTATGATATTTCCGTCTAAACCAGGATGACTACATGAATGTCTCTCCGGATTAGCACCCCCCTGGGCTGTTTAACTGGGATCACATGTGAACAATGTTATACAATAGCTGTCATAATTTATCACTATTTGGGGGGTGTCCACATGAATAAAGCAGCGTGTGTCAGCTGGGGGATTGACAGTATAGTCTTCAAAGTTGTAACCAGTATCAAATGGGAACCCCCCCTACTTGAAGGGGTTTATTAACCTTTGACATTACACTTTCAACTGGGTCAGCTGGGTTTATCTCACACTACAAGGTGAGACCCCCTAATTATAAGTTAGTTTATAAACCAATTTTTTCTACAGTTGTATTCCCTCTAAACCCAAATAAATAACCAAGTTGCAAGTCGCTGCAGCTATGATTTTCTTGATTTTTGTTGGGTCTCACAGATGTGTTCTTTTCTTTTAGAACATGTGTATTTTCAACATGTTTTGCACCATCGCGTCTTCGCGTGGCGGCTTCGCGTCAGGCGGTGAACAATTATCGACAGACCATGGTGCAGCAAAACTATAGCACTGAGGCTGTCCAGGCGACGGATGGCGGAGATGTTTTTCGGATTCACCCAGGACTGCAGGTTTAATAGTAAGTTTAATAAAGAGGTACAAAGTGGGGCTCCCTAGATAGCTAAGTTGGTTCATAACTCCAATAACTATGCTTTATGGTACTTATAACTATAGTTACTGGGGCTTATAAACCAACTTATAACTGGAGGGGCCCACATTGTATACGGTATACCACTTTTCATAACTGGTTGGTGGTTTGGAACATGTTTTATATTTTTCGGCATATTGGGAATAATCATACCAACTGACGAATACTTTTCAGAGGGGTTGAAACCACCAACCAGGATAAGTTATGATATATACATTATATAATATATATATATTATACACTGCATGTTTTTTTGTTTCCTATTTGGGGGAGGTCCCTATGGTTTGTTTTTTGTTGTTTGTAACATTGGTTTTATATTCAGAAGTGATCAAATTTCGATCATCAAAATGTGCGCAGGCAGATTGTTTTTGATTGTATGATACGTTTTGGACATGGTCGGTTGATTTCCTGCAACAAGTAGCACTTTCATCATCAAAAAGTAGCCTCACGGCCTCACATACGTGTAGAATCAAACAATGAGATCACAGATGTGCAGTGTCTTCCTAGCCGGAACGACCATGAGCCTTTCTTGAAGGTCCTTGTCTCATCAATTGCATGCTCAACCATCTAAAACCAGATTCATAGTGGTTGCCAGTGAAGTTTGCAAATCATTTGACATTTGATAGCTCGAATGCAAAAGGGAAAATATCTTCCATGCCACTGTCCTGACCCCTCCTTGGGACTTTTTCTACCATCTATATAATATATATGCCTGGTTGGTGGTTTGGAACATTTTTTATTTTTCCATACATTGGGAATAATAATCCCAACTGACTAATATTTTTCAGAGGGGTTGAAACCACCAACCAGATGCTCATTTCAGTAGATGAATTTGTACTTGCAGTGTCGTGCGGCTGGGGATTTTCTTGATGCCTTACCGCGGCCTTGCTGCCAGTACAATGTCTGGACGTACTATACTCAGTGCGTCCAGAACATGTACCAGGACGTTGGGGGGTTTGGCAGCCATCGTCATAGTAATATGTAAATCAAATAGACTATATATATAATATCATATATAGATTAATTAATAGTGGTTAGTAATGGTTCATAGTGGTTAGTAATATATATATATGATAAGCATATCTGGATATCTGGGTAAATTAGAACGACCTCACTGCGACCTCACTGGAAATCATAGTTAATAAGGGGAATCATCCCCAAATGGCCGAACTATTCAGGTTAGTGAAATATTATAATTTACCAAGATATATATGTTTCCATGCGCCATGTTCATCTATTTTCCTTAGCTATGTTAGTTCACCAGAGGGGCATTTACTAAGTCCAATGCTGGGATGTAGGTACACCCTACCGTCACTGTGCCATTATGCATTCCTTGAATAGTGAATGATGCTGCAAACTGTCCCACAAACTTTAGGACTTGAAACTTCAGAGTCTTCTCCCCATGTCTATAGCTCTTTGGTATTTCTAAGAAAATGTCCGATGTTCTGTCATACTAGTAGTTCGGCAGACCATGCTTAGTTTGATTGGGAACCACAGCTGTCCGCAGTTTACAAGCACTCACTTGTCCCACAGGCTGCATGTGCCGCCAGGAGCAATCGAAGAAAGCCACTCCCAGTCAGAGTGCTGCGAGTCAGGCGGATGTGGATTTGTTGGCAGCACCACAGCCAGTTACAGCCTTGATTTGGGAGGCCAAGGGCCCAAGTTAATGATTGAACAAGAAGTAAAAATGACCCTTGTTTGACACTTATCTTAAAGGCTTTGACGCAGACAAATTTGTTTAGTCCCATGATTGAATCTAAAGTATTTCGGGGGGTTGACCCAAAACAATATTCAACTACAACCAAATCCATCTTTGAGCCTGACCTCAAAAATTGGAGGTGTTGTCCCATAAAATGATGAAACGGTCCACGTTTGAACCTGGCAAAATGGAAGTGTTGACTCACAACATCGTGAGTTTCACCATGCAAAATGTTGTGTCACACCCAAGTGTTTCAACTCACCATCGGGGTTTACTTCGGAGTTGGGAGAAACAAGGCCCCATTTAGACAGTAGGTATTTGTAATTAAGCAGATGGGGGCCCATCCTTGTGACAATTTCAGTAAAGACTGGTCAAGAGCTGGAGCGACCAACAAGAGGTCTTGTTTCTGTCCCTTTCCCCTGATTGTTGGGAAAAAACTGGATACAAGCAAGTATCATGGGAATTATGGGGACTGAATTGGGGATAGGAGGCAATGTACTGAGCAAACAAACAACATGTTTAATTACATATTATTAACAGTCATAGCCGTGCGAGTGAATACTGGTCATCAAATCGATCTTCACATGATAGCTTCTTCAATATCTACATATCAGAGCTACACTTATCTCCTCAAAATATGTCAACCCATAACCAATGTTTCGTGATGTATATCCAACGCTATTGTTTCCTTGTGTTTGCTTGTTTGGAGATTTCTTGTGATTGTTGGTTCCATCATAGCCCCACTCCCGAATCGATCAATTCCAACGACCTGTTTGGGTGGTAAGTTCAGCATGTTTCACCAAGAGCTCATCGTGGGAATAGGCCTTCATTTGTTGACGGTACAAGACACCACCAGCTTGTCGGGGTTTGTTGCTCCTGTCCACATCTTGAAAGCGCAGGCACAAGCTCAGCAAGCCCAGCAAGCCCAGCAAGCCCAGCAAGCCCAGCAAGCCCAGCAAGCCCAGCAAGCCCAGCAAGCCCAGCAAGTGCAGCAAGCGCAGCAAGCGCAGCAAGCGCAGCACGAAGCACAACAAGCGCAGCTGGCACGGCAACAAGCACAAGCCCAGTCTCAGGACGAAGGGATGGGAATCCAAGAGGTCATAATCGCTTCCCACGGCTGCTTCAGCCACTTAGTATAACCCTATAAAATTTGATCATATTTGATCATATTTGATCCATCGCCACACTTAGCCTAGGTGACACGACCATTGGCATTGGCATTCCTTTTTTGAGCCATACGCCATACCCATTTGCTGACTGCAGATCTTCAAAATGGACTAGATCCATCACTTCAGCCGTGGGGGAATCCCCTAAAACAATGCTTTCTGGTAGGTGATTTGATTAGGATTTACATGTGTTTATGTGATTAGTGGAGTCAAATCACCAAGCGTTATGATTGTCCCACTGCATCGGGTGAAGTCACAGTTGGCAGTGATTCTTTCTTACTGCGTTTTGAAGGTATCGATCCTCGTTGTGACTCCTGTTCCCTTGCATTAGAATGCCTGAGTGAGGGTGGAAAACTATGCATGAAGACATGTCCATGGCTCCATGATTTGTTTTTCTCTCCGTCTGTCTATATGAATATATATATATACATCAATAAAATACTATCATAAACCATTTTAAAAAATATATCATGTAAGATACCCCAATAAGATGCCCCAATAAGATACCCCAATAAGATGCCCCTATTTATGGCTAATAAGTTATAATTATCATAAACAAATCATAAACCATAGAAACATTCGAGTTCACATTGGAGTTCTGTGGCCCCCAACTGATCAGTCCAGGAGTCCAGCGGTTTGCTCAGCGGCTCTTTGGGAGGCGACCAATGATGGGACGTGGATCATTGGATTGGGGGGAAGCTATAATCATTATATTTAATCATTATATATGGCTTAAATATTGGATATCATAGATCATATATAAATCATATATCATATATAATTCATATATCATATATGATATCATCAAGGATAGCTATATATTGGATATCCGCACTTTCTTGAGCTTTGTGAATTCGTCGAATGAATTACCCTACATGGAATCCGACAGAAAAACATGGAGGAACTTAGAGGATCCATGGTGCTGGGAAATCTTAGATCTTTGGTGAATACCGAAAAGGAACAATAATTAAGCATTCACATCCAAGGTTTGGGGGAAATTATTGCATGTGATCCATACCAACCAGCCTTGGTCGTTTTTGTTACCGCTGCATTCTCTCCACATGGCCTTGCTCCAAGCTTGGGGAATCCTGTCACCCCCGGGGAACCCGCTCAGGATCTTCTCCTGGTTTGCTAAGTGGCTCCTTGGGAGGTCCGGAGTTTTTTGTCGGTGGTTGAAATATAAGGACTTCACGCCGTGCGACCTCACCAGTAGGGGTAACCATCACAAAACGGCCTGAACTCAGGTGAATGTTTATGACAGACTGACAAGGTCTGGCAAAATGGGTCAACGAATCCGATGGCGGTTTTTTCGCGTACAGAAGTATAATGATATGGCTGTGGTTTCACCGTGAAAAAATGGAATTTGACCATGAAAGATGCTGGAATTTCACTCCATCAGGCATTAGGATTTTGGCAGGAAATACAAGAGGAATATGTGTTATGTGAAACGTGTTGGTTAGCGAGCGGATTTGGGCCCTTTTTTGGGACAGGCAAATGCCCGAAGGGATGTTGAAAATTACCTATCAGTGGATGGGTTGTTGGCAACAAATTCGTTAATTTTGGGGTTATGATTTCTAGGGACATTTCATCACCCTACTTGTAGATTAGATGATTCACTGGACTTAGTGTCAAGAATCCAAAGAGTGCTTCATATGTTTTGCCGTGCGAAATTGAAATTGACCTATCAGCTTTCAAACGGATTTAGGGATCTTATGAACCATTTATATGCAAATTTATGCACATCATATCACGTATTATTACAGAGTATATCATGATGCTTACTATAATGTATATATAATATATAATATATGATATATGATATATGATATATAATATATGATATATATAATATATAATATATAATATATAATATATAATTTATAATATATAATATATAATATATAATATTTAATATATAATATATAATATATAATATTTAATATATAATATATAATATGTGTTATAATATATGTTTTTATATATATTATAT
>Ga0126342_10019091_pt1 | contig 11692 bp, 5 predicted proteins | sample Cyp1metagenome_FD_92528 | JGI IMG/M metagenome (GOLD analysis project Ga0126342, IMG submission 92528) | Coral microbial communities from Lord Howe Island, Old Settlement Bay, Australia - Cyphastrea 1 metagenome | ecosystem: Host-associated > Invertebrates > Cnidaria > Coral ... | reverse complement strand
TACACTACACTACACTACCTTCCACTACACTTCACTACATTACACTACACTACACTCCACTACACTACAACTACAACTACACAACTACACTCCACTACAATACACTCCACTACACTAAATTACGCTACACTACACTACATTACACTACACTACACTACCTTCCACTACACTTCACTACATATGGAAATAATGGCCACCTCCAAGAATTATGGAAAAAAAAAGGTTCGGATCACTTCCGGGATATTTTGAACCCTTATGGGGAAAAATCCAATTATGGAAAAAATCGGACGCAGGCGCCGCCTGTCTAAGTTGAACGTTTTTTTTTCCATAATTCTGTCGGTTACCATATATATATATATATATATATATCCATGATGAAATGAACAAAATTGATTTCACCAACAAGGATGGCATTTAACCAGCACCAATTGCAGCGTTGAGGCACCAAGACATGGACTTTTGGCCAGCAATGACCTCCACCGCACCGTCCGATATGTCACAATCGTGGAACGAAACATAGCAACCAAACATGTCGAATTTGACAATGACAAGCATCTTCCAAAACTGATGTTTGGAGTTGTTTTACCCTCCGGTAATTTAACATAGATATGGAAAATCACCATTTTTAATAGGTAAATCAACTATAAATGGGACATGTTCAATAGCTATGTTAAATTACCAGAGGGTAAATCCAATTGTCATCCCATTATTCACCATTGTTAACCATAGAAAATCACCATTTATAGTCATAGTGGTTAAATTACCATGTTCCTATGGTTTTCCATGGGGACGTGGGGATGATCATCCCAGTGATGGGCGCAGGTCTTGGATCGGTGGGGAAAGCCCAGGGCGGTCTGGTGCTGCAGAAATTGGGGCAAATCATGGCGAGACTGGTCGACCTTGTCATAAAAATGCGGTTCAAAGATGGTTGGTATGGGGGATGTCCTAAAATTTAGGATCCCTAAAATCCCCTAAATATGCCCAAATCATCCAAGTCATAGACCATTTTAGGATTGAAACCCATCGTGACGTGGGGCACCCCAATTTTGGGAACCTTCATATATGGCGATTTACAGTACCGAAAGAATTTGGTTTATTTCAGGTTTGGGAATATAGTCTGACCCCAGAACTATTTTGGGTGCACCAAGATATAGGGAAGTCAGCCAACTTGAAGAAAAACATGGATTAAAGATCCAATCGGCGCAACAACAAATGCGGAAACATCAGAATTGCAGCTGGAATGTGCTCAAAAAAACTACCCAGCAAACATGGGCTATAGTTCCTTACTCCACAATGACTTGACAGAGAAGAGCTATCATTTTGTGGGATGGACTCGCAACAAAAATGTGGACGTTCGAGAAACGTGCGATAGAAACATGTTTTTGGGGATCTGGTTCTCCAAGGGGCAGCCCATGTATAATTGGGGGTGAACTAACCCCCTTCCCGACTGGGATGAGCCACCAATAGGAAATCCCAAGTGAGCAGTCTTCAAAACCACGGTTGCTTAAAAAAATGGGTTCGGTTATTGGGGATTATCACAATCCATAGGGAATCCCGTTCTCAACCGGCGGATCAATATAAGGACGACAAAGAGGCCAGAGCTGAGGCCAGTTCACCCACCGTCTCTTCCCCCTCAGAGTGGTTGGGTGGTGCGGGAGCCCGAGGGGAGCTGGATCAGTGCGATGGAAAATCATCAATGGGATGAAAACATGATTTTCATCAGCTAGATCCAGAAATATAAGTGACCTTAGGGGATAGTCAATGATACTCCTAAAGCAAAATGGGGGTTTAAGCATCAGTATACCATTGGTTTGAGATTATTTTCCGCAAGACTCATCCTGTATTTGCTGAGTCGGTGGCAAAAAATGAGGATGCAACCAGCAAAATTGATCCAACATGGGGATTTGGCTCATTAAAAAATATTTTGTACAACCACCACAAACCCTCTAATCTTGGGTACTGCACCTAAGTTTCAACAATATTAATATTATTGTGGCTTCAAGTCATAAGAATGAAGTTGAAGCAACAAGACGAGTGACATGAAGCAATGACGACTGTGAACGAAAAGAGATTCCTGGGGGTCGTTAAGCACTCGTGGATGCGAAGGTGGAAATGGCCAAACCAACCAATCAGGGACGGTCTATATTTTTGGGAAACCTTGGATGGGTAGTTTAGTATGTTTTTGGTAGCATGAATTGGGGATCATTATTTCGGGGACCGGCTAAACAACAAGTGTTCAGCCGGCTATCAAAGCTTGACCTTGCCCTTGGATGCCACGTTAAAATATGTTTCAGAACAAAGCACCGGTTTCTCGCTGCACAAAACTGTTGTTTGGTGGATTTGCAAATATTTGTTATTTTCAGTTTTAAACACTATTCAACATGCTTCAAACATTTGTATCATTTTGTATCTGTATTTAGGATGATGCTCCCCAGTGACTTTCGTATCTTTGAAGGGGGTTGAAACCACCAATCAGCCAAGAATATAAGTTTGTGCAGAAAACGGATCCCAAAATAACAGACCTTCAGACCGACAAAACGCAGATAATGCGTTGGACTTTTTAGGTAATCCATGAGTTCAACCCCAAGAAATGGTCATCCACCTGTGGTCTCAGGCTTTGGTTTGGGCTTTTTACAAGCGAGGTCTTGGGGTGGCTGGTGAATGATGGTCATCAAGGTTTAGGGCAGTTTACAGTGAATTTAAGTGCATCAAAGTCACGTGTTTATCGTGACAGAAACTCAATTGAGTTCTCCTTTAGCTGGTGATTATCTGCTGTGTGGGATTAGGAATTCGACTCTAGCTTGCAAAAGGGTTGGGACTAGTCCTGAAATAGATCAACATGGGATGACATCGGTATGAGTCAGTTGTTCATATCAATATGACTACTGTGACTACAGAGTGACTTGTTATTTTCTGGATGCCAAGCCATTTAGTTTGATTCTCATCAAAGGCCATATTGGACCCGGAAAACGGCAAAGCCGGTGAAATTCATAGGGTTGAGTAATCTCTTTAGACGTTCTAAGTTATAGTCATGGCTTTTGTACCCTGAAAGCCAGCTAACAGAGGAATTTGTGATATCCTGTCAACAAATGATTCCAGAAGGGGAATCTAAGAATTAGCCATTTCATTAAGGTAGTCATTTTCATTTTGACAGGTCATGCCATTTAAAAATAATTAAAATATATACTGTTGGGAAGAGTTTCATTTTCCTAATGACCTGGCTTGCTCCAACAAAATATAGGTAAATGATGGTAAATCACAAGCGAGGAGTTGGGGGAAATTGTGATGTGATGTTCCCATCTTTGTTCACCCAAGTTTCCCCCGCTTCGCAGGCCGTACCCCAAGCCATCCGCTACTGCGCCTTCGATGCTGAAAGAGGTCTGGCAGCGCTGGGAGGGTTCCTCTTTCTGCCAGCCGTCACTGTGGGATCGACGGACCCAGGGCCCCGCGTGAGATCAGGCTGGGCACGTGTCAGAATACCCAGATCCTGCCAGATAGAACGCCAGAATAGATGCCGAAGTAAATGCCAGACAGAGTGCCAGAAAGAAATTCAGAATATATGCCAGAAAGATCCAGAAAGAATGTCAGATAGAATTTCAGCATGTGTTCTTTTAAAAAAAATGTCATATATAATTCCAGATGATAGATCAGGAACTATGTCAGAATAAAATTGTCAGGGTGGGCATCACTCGAAGTAAAGTAATTATGGTGTATATGTAGATACATGTCATATATATATATATATGATAATATAACAGTTTACCTAGCTCTTTAGATGTTGTGCTAACCCAAATTACAACTGGAGAGCAAGCTGCAAAAAATGAAGGTTTGAGTCCAAAAGATTGGGGATGAAACTCACCGCATCGCAAGGGGATATACACCACGGATGACTACGGATGAAAGAAAGATAGATCGATAGATTGGGATTTTCCTGCAAGCGAGACAAGATTAGAAGATGCAAATGTGGGAAACATGGTAACATCCACATCCTTTCCGGAATTCGGGGCCAAATCCATCAGAAACCGCCACCCACATGACATATATATATATATATATAAATACATAGTTTCACACTGCATAATGATACTTATTTCATTTTATTTAGTTCATTTACAGTACATCTATAGATATAGATATATTCTCTGATTTGTATCCATATATACATACACAATGTAATTTATGTATTTGAAAACACACATATGTATAAACACATAGACATGTATAGATATGGCGCTGCTGCGAGGCATTTCGTCAACGCGGTGGGGTGGTGAAGGAACGAGACGGATTTGAGGCTGTGCCACAGCGGCGATCGGCCAAGGGAAATCCCTTGGAAATGGGCATTTTACATGGTACCGTCTGGTAAACTAACATAACTATGGAAAATCACCATTTTTAATGGGAAAACTCACTATAAATGGCCATTTTCAATAGCTATGTAACAAATTACCAGAGGGTAGTATTATTTATTAACAGGATGATTTCCAGCAAACCATGCAAACTGATTACCAGAGAGTACTTGTATGTTTTTTTGATGGGAACCCCGCCAAAATGCTCTTCTCATGGTTTATCTGTGATTTGGGAAACAACATGTTAAAACACATGCCTAGATTGGAGAGCATACAAATGAAATCACAGTATACCGCCTAAACGATACACAAAGTATGAATCTTGACTAAAGGTGGAAAAACATTCACACCACTATATTCTAGGCGGTTCCAACTCACCCATTCATCCTGTTTCGGGGTACAGTAATGGTGAATAATGAGCAATCAAGAACTTACCAGAGATAGGTGAGTATGAATCATCCAAAAAATGAAATATGATATGTATGTATAAATATCAGGGTATATCTATACAGTGTAATTATACATATAACAGATTATATGTATATATATATGTACGGACATATTATTTGTATATGGATATATTTATCAAACATTGGAATAATGTAATGGGGACAATCACTTACTAGTATAATGGTGTTTATGACATTCTCAGGTTTCGTCCATCACCCAGTGATGGGAAACTCTACAACAGACACCTGAAAATCATCCCATGGTTTTGACACATTCTATGGCATCATGTTCCTATGAAAGTGGCCGGAAAATGAGATGATCATAGATGATCCATGATTATGCATAATTCACCATTTCGAAAGCATTTTTTATATTTGTGTTTTGTTAGTTTGGTTTCGAAAGCCTCCACCAAAGACTTTCTACACCGATCGCTGCAAGTTGCTGTCCCATAGTTATGTTTGTTGGTTTTGTTTCACAGAGGATACCTCGAATATGTTATTTCATGTAGTTCACTTGAAGCGTTAAAGCATTGGGCCCTTGAAGTGTTCAATGTTCAATTCACCATACAAAGTGGTTTTCCACAGTTCTGAGTCAGGTATAATAGATGTTTTTAGATGTTCACTTAGGAATGATTCAATACCCGGAGTGCCTTTTTTTGTGGGGGATGAACACCCATTTAACAGCTATAGATTAGGGCTTCACCCATCGCCACGGAGGTCTTCTATGGGATGGAGCGGCCTGAACGGAACGAAAGGCCATCGGGCGCCAAGACGGCCCGAGGTCGCAAGGCGAAATGACGGCGCTGCTATGGTTTACTGAGATGTATTATGGATTTTTATGGATTATTAGCTTTAAGAATGGGATGGATATCTATTGATATTTATGTTTTTTTTTTTTATGATATGTATGGATTATTAGCATTAATGTGTCTTGTTAATTACTTGTTAATATTGCGATTCTACTACTAGTTCAATAGACCAGTGAACAACAATCCATTGTGGGAATCGCTATGAACAAACTAGTAGAAACAGTTTGCCCCCGTAGGATCCATGGAAGCGCAACTGAGTCCAGCCCCCCATGCCAGTCGGTGGATTTGCGGGATGGCTTTGACAAGTTCTACGGCAACTCGGCCCTTGTCCTTTACAAGTCAGAGGACCCTTGCTTACATCAATGGCAAAAGCAATACCCCATATCTTGGCAGAGAGTTTGAAGTCACTCATGGTTCTATGATTGTGACTTTGCGATACTTCGCGTTTGAAAGCAAGGGTCTTGGGCGGAGTTGGTGTCCTACCTGTATGTTGATGTACCTGCCCACTTGGCATTTGGCTTGCTATCCCATCACTTGCAATGGTCGCAATGGTCGCATTTTCTTAGTTCCTGGCGCTGGCACCAGGTAAAGAAAGATCCTGCATCATTCATGCGTGGTCACATATCGTTGAAAAGCATCCGGATTCATACTTGTATAGGCAAATACTTCAAATGCCCCAGCCCCATGATGTGCAGCTAAATTTCACTTGGGGAAATTGTGCAGCCAAAAGTGCCATGTCACATATGTCCAAAAGTGCCAAATTTCAATCCGTATAGCACCTGGTGAACACTCCATGGTCATGGCTTCACAACCCAATAACTTCATGGTGAAATCAGCACTTGTTTATTGCTTAAATATGCTTAAATATGCTTAAGGTAGCCGTTAACAACCCCGAACCCCCATTTTTCTTGGTGAACTTGCCATTTTTGCTGATTGAATCATATTAAATCTCATCATATTAATCATTGATATCCCCAAATTTCTTGGTGAAATCCCCATGTTTGTCGTGGCAGTGCTGTTTGGATATCCACCACGATTAAAACGCTCTCCACCGTCACCCCGACATGAGGTATTCCCAGCGGGGCTGCGGAGGATCCGATCCACTGGTCAGTTATCATTCTCCCAATATGGAGGTTTCTTAGGGGGTACCCCCAAAATGGAAAATCCGAAAATAGAATGGATGATTTGGGGGTACCCCCATTTTAGGTTAAACCTACTCTTGAGACTTGAGATAGCCGTAAATTGGGGTATAACTGCCATATATACGGTTATGTTTTATCAGGGTATATCTCATTTTCAGGCCCGAATCATCAGATTCTTTGTCATAGATTGAGATATCAGCATTTATAGATGATGATCCCCAACCTTGATGGCAAAATCCAATTCAACTCAAATCATCTTAATTTGCTTATAGTACCTATGATATTCCCATTAGATCCCATGAAACATCCCTATTTTTGATGCTGAAATCAATTCCCCAGGTTGGCAAATCTCAGCTGGATCCTGTCGAGGTATAAGCTTCGCTGAAACATTTCTCAGGGTTGCTCCAACCCATTAAAACTATTAAAAGTAAATGATAGCCACAAGTTAGATTGGATATGACTGGATATGTGACCCTTATATTTCACCGGTTTCACCAAGCCTGATGAAATTTTCCTCAGTATCAAAGCTTGCCATCAAAGGGGGCCACCTCTGATTCCACCACAAATATCGTGTTGTAATGTGTTGTATAAGTTGCGGTAATGAGGGTACTTGGTAATGTTGGTTAATATATGTTAATATCATCATATATCATCATATCACACTGCAGTATCCGTGTTTAATGTGCTGTTTTGTTTTGTCAAAATTAGCATAATAGTTTCCAATACAGGTTATTAAGCCAGTTTAGTTAAGATTTCATTAAACTGTCAAAAACTGTGGATGGTGGCGAAATCCTGCACCACCATTTCAGGATGGTTGAAAGCCTATAAATGGTGAGATGTTTAACACCTATCAACTGGTGCTTCGGATTTTGCTGGCCCAACATGATCCGTTAATCCAGGACAGTTCCTCCAGTCCCAAGAAAAGTCGGGAGGACGCCGGCCGCGGAAAAAAACTTCTTGGAAATAACATATGAACTTTCTCGTAATGTCATAGTAATATGTTTTAGTTATATGTAACTATCTCGTAACATCATTACATAGTCATGTATAGAAAAATGTCATTACATAGTTAATGCTATAGTAATGTTATAGTCAAATGGATTGATTTTGAGAATCAGGATGGATTTTGCAGCCCCAAATATCACTGTTTGATACTTTTTGGAACATGTTACAAAGTACGTGGTGGTTCATCCCAACCATGGCATGTTTGGTGCGACATCATGGGCGAAGCATTTGCTGCCTCCTGCTTGATATTGTTTGATGACCTGGTATCAGAAATGTATATAAATATATACAGATAATATGTATATATATATATATATACCACATATATATATATATATATATATGTATATATATATTATATACAAACAATATATATATATATATATATATATGTAATATCAACATGTTTCCTGAAGTTCCCACGAAGACATATTAAAAATACAGCAGAGCACACCACCACCTGGCGCTTCCGTCTTCCGACCTTGGCCTGGACCTAGATAGGTCACCAGGTTTCCTGGGGATGGGGCTGATGGTGATTATAACAATAGTATACCGGATAGTTAACCTAGTTGGGTCGGTTGCAAACCAACTTAAAACCAGCGGGTTACCACTGGGTACCAACACAACAGTTTCATCTAGTTTCCTACTTGGACAAGTGTTGGCTTAAATTCATTGAGTCCCAGTCTGTCACAGTCATTTCGCTCAGGCTTCAGTCGTTGAGATTCATATCGCATTTCTATGTGGTGCGCAGACCATGAAACAAATATAGAATAGCTTGAAGGAATTGAACAGACTTTGATCTTCTGCGATGCGTTTCTACCAATGACTTCACACGTTTGCCGCAGATGAATCCACGCAGCGACGCATCAGCATGAAATGCGCTGTGCAGACCATGATGATTTACAGCAAACCAAGGGGTGTCGCAGGTCCCATGTGACCAAACATGACCAAACCCACAGCCGACAACAGCATTCCAAGTTCAGACGTCCTGCAGTTCGCTTGGGACCGCGGCGATGAGGTTGACACTCAGCTGTTGATGTGAGCAGTTCCGCAATCTCCAAGCATCAAACGGTTTAACGTTTCTTACCCCAATCAACAGAAGCTGAATTCACGTGTATAGTTCGTCAACAACATGGGGTCAATAAGGGTGTAAACATGAGTAAACATGTACGTTACTGTAGATGATTTGTATATGTGTAGCATTGGGGACCTTCCCGTAGTCGAATCTCATCTGATCCAAATCCAGGTATTGTCCATCTAATCTACGTCTAATCCTTGCACCCTTTTTAAACTAAATATGTCACCATATTGAGGGCCCCATAATGAATAGACTTGAATAGACAAAAGATTCTTGTTTAGGCAGCATTGGGGTATCGAATCTATATTGTGGGATGGGTTTTGCTTCATCCAGGCAAGAATGAATGATTCGCAGTATTGCTTTGAGGGAACATCTGCACGAAGTGCCAACAAACTTGATGGGTTTTCAGCAGGGTTTAAGGTTACGTAAGATTCTATAGATGTCTTCCAACTAATCCATTGATCGGTTCGTTTCCTTCCGAGGATAACCTTTTGGGTCCTGGCCCCGCTTGCGTTGGCTGAGGGCTGGTGTCTGGGCGAGTTCACTTACTTTGGGGGAGTTAGCTCCTTAACAACCATGGTAATTTGTTTCACATGCATCCATTCTTTGGGTACAGTCGAAACATTATCAGTACTTCTTAAGATACTCTTTGGCGGAATAGTGGCTGGGACGCCTCCAAAACTGATATGTGAAATGGATGGGGAACCTTGTTTTTCGTGGAGGGTGTTCGGAAGTTGTTCACAGTCTTGGACATGCATCCCCTCAATGTTGTTTAAAGCTGGATTGCATTCTTGATTCGAATCTAATTATTGTGTGACCGAATGCATATGTTTATACATCAGGGAAATACACATGCAGATGCACATTTGCCAACAGATAAACTACATAGAACAACATAGAACATCTATACAGATCATCCCAATCCGGTATATATATATTCAGTATATTGTAATATATTGTGTATATGATTATATATATACAACATATATATATATATATTTATGTGTGTGTATCACTCACTTTCAGCATCACTATTGTCACTAGAGCTGTGTGTTTTTTGTTGTCAACGGTGGGGTTTCCTCAGCATTGCCTCGAGGTTCCAGCATAATTGTTTCGAGCTTCTGAAGGACTTTGGATCTATGGAGCTACGGTTGCGAAGTCTTGGACCGATGAGTGAATAATCTATCAATAATTTGATGAGTAGATAATCGATAGATATGATTAGGTGCACTTCTATCAATAGTCTATCAATAATTTTTGATAATTAGGGATGTTTAGTAGCAACTGCTGCAGGATTTCTTTCATTGGAAAATCTTGGATATATGTGGTAAACATCTAAAATATTCTGAAATGAATTGAATACAAACTATGGAATTGAAGATTTCAATCCCAAGTTTGGGGCTTGAACATGGACCAAGATAGCCAGATTGACACTGAACTTGTTTTGGACCACTTTAGTACATGGCTACTCTTCAACACATCATGCTTTCACAATCTTCCATAATCTTCCAGTATCATGGCCCATGGCAAACAATCATCCACTTTTTTACATGACATTCAGATGACATGTTATGTTCACAAGTCTGATAAGTTTTTGAACATGTTTGAACACCACAATCTCCAGCTATTTTGTCAACTTCATCTTTGGCCCCAGGAGCCCTTGTCGGATGCTCCTTTCACCAAGGCGGAGATTCACAGGCCACCGCCATAACCATCGCCATAACCACCGTGCGGCCCACGGGATGGCGGATCCACGGGACCGTATTACAATGTATTACAATATTATATATAATTATATAATTATATATATATGTACTTAGAACATACGATATAGATTTATGTTATCTATATTTTATATATTTTATCATCGATGAATGATGTGATCGGGTAATTTACCGGGTGAAGCCTTTGAAAAGCAACGAATGCGTTCACCAATTTCTATGGAAATAAGAGATGGAATCAAAGAAGTCTACAGTGAATGAGTGGCTAAGATGAATAGAAACTGAATGTCGTCCCATCGTAGGTTTGGTTGAACGGCCCAGGTGAGAGGTGATGGACATTATCATTTCAATAGTGGATTGCATGACTAATGGCTTTGATGTAGGCATAAAGTGGAAATGGGCCCTTTCCAAACAGATGCACATAAGGCAATTGCTAGCACAGTTGAGGACCAAGAGACAATTCATGGTTCATTAATGGAATGCCGTAGAACTACTCATGGTTCTTGAGTGCCTTATCATGCCCTGAACTAACAGTCTAGCTCTGAACTGATAGTAAAGTCTGCTTATTTATGTTAGTTTGAGGGATGGCATTTTCATGTTGTAAGGGCCAGAGATATTGGAAGCACCCAAAACGAAAGGTGTATCCAAAGTTTTCCGGGGGGAAAAAAAACATGTGGTAACAAAGCACATATCTCTCACCTTGAGTTTGCATCCTGGAAAACTGTAAGTGTATATAACTATTTGAATTTATCCCAAGGAAGAAATACACCAAAGCTGTCATGTTATATATTTAGTCGCAAAGATGATGTTATAAAAAAAAAAAAAACATGTGTTCTTTTGAGTGTTCAGACAAGGCGGAAGAAAAATAGACAGACCCATGGATCGGGGCACATGGGATGTTTGATGAGAAATTCCATGGGATCTCCAATTCTTCACCAGGCTCCTGCAGCATTTCTCCCAGAACTTCGATGTGAATCGCCACTGGGCGCAGCGGCGGAAATGAGCTGCGCCATTTTTGGATATTTAAGGGCTGCCGCCCCTGCCGCCGACCCCGGAAAAATTGGACCTCGATTTTTTGATCCTCCACCTTGTTTCTTTGACCCCCCACCTTGCCTTTTCGAGGCGCTTGCTACAATAGTATG
>Ga0126342_10019090_pt1 | contig 11692 bp, 14 predicted proteins | sample Cyp1metagenome_FD_92528 | JGI IMG/M metagenome (GOLD analysis project Ga0126342, IMG submission 92528) | Coral microbial communities from Lord Howe Island, Old Settlement Bay, Australia - Cyphastrea 1 metagenome | ecosystem: Host-associated > Invertebrates > Cnidaria > Coral ... | reverse complement strand
GATTGGTGAAGAAAACACAATGGATCCCAAAATGAAACCAATGCCACAACAACAGCAGCTAAGGATCACCCCGCACAAAATGATCACTCCCCAGGGACAACTGCTCGTGGACGCGGTAGACCAAAAACGCAGCTCCCTGACTGCGTCCACCAAGGCCCAAGATACCATTCACTTGACCCGAAAAGGCTACGAGCCAGCTCTGATTCTTCCATCTGTCAAGGGATAGAAGGTCATATGCTATACAATACAATAGAATACAATAGAATACAATACAATACTTGACATATTCATATCGACATATCATGTATCATATATCCATGCCAGCCAGAAAACACACCTCTCAGGTGCTGCTGAGCAGCATCTCCTCTCGGGCTTTTTTGGCCTGTTCCAGCAACGCCTTGATCTCCTGCATTCGCGTCGCTTGCTCCTGCGTCATGCCTGGCCGGTGTGCCATGGGATAAAGACATGAGGGGATGGTCATCTCACCATGAATGGATTCCTTAGAATGGAGGTATAGAGTATATATATATATAAGTAATGGGATTATTTATCATCAGCGCAGAAGGTGCAGAACGTAGAGATCCTTATGAACAGGGGGATGACCGTCTCTTTTTACAAGAATTTTCCACCAAAAGTGAAGGCAAAAACTTGGACACGAAGCTTGGAAAAGATGGTTGACCAAACAATCAACGGCCTTTGCCCAGGGTCCACTCTTGCGCAGTCTGCACGATCGAAAGCGTCTGCTCGAGATCTGCCACCCTGATTGGTGTCAATTAAGTTTCATATCAGTGAATCAGACACATGTGAATTGCCATCAAACATCGTCTGGCTGGTGCTTTCACATGATCTTGAAAACAATACATATCTATATAGAATCTATAAGTATCTATAAGTAGTCGTAATCAATCAGGTTTGATCATCGGTGTGAAGCAATAAATATATGTTGTTCAGCACCCAATCCCGGACAATCCAAGATATCCAAGATATCCAGTCGTCGATGACGTCGGATAACGTCGATGACGTCGACTTTGGGGATGCCTCACCACCTGAGCCCCACCTGTTCTTCAGTTTGGTGTTCTCCTTCTTCAGTTCACTCATCTTGGCGCGTACAAAGTCCAACGGCCTGCGACTAAAAAAAACGAGTCCAGGTCTCCAAGTCCCTGAAGAACTGCTTGGTGAACCGTCGGAAAGATTGTCTTTTGGTTGGTGAATGCCTGAATGCTGTGGTTTTTGTGAGGTTTTTTTGCAATGCGAAACATCAAAAAATCTGCCTTGCCCCGAGATTCACCGCTTGATCGGCATGTGTATGCGCAATCAGCAAGTCGACGGGGTCCGGTGGATCCAGCAACATCGCATCGTCCACATCCTGGGAAGATCTTGGTCTCCGTTCTGGTTGAGTGACCGTTTTTGTGCACTTTTGGGAAGACCAAACTCAGCCAAGGGTCCTCAAAGCCAGCATCCCCAAAACTAAGATTTCGTTCGGGTTCCTCCACACCAGCATCAACGACGATCTGCGACATTGCGCCTGCCAGGCGAGATGCAGCGACAGGAAGAATCTTACAGCTGATCAGCTGATCTTTCAGTGACTCAAAGGGAGGTGAATGGAGATTCATGGGTTTTTTATGGCTAATGATGGAAAATGTGGATAGCATAGCGATACAATGATATAGATTCTGTTCAAAAAATCAAGCACATGGCGCGGCCTAGGTGAAAAGCCAATGCGCACCCAATCTTTGCGGGCAAGGCCCATCTTCGCTTGAGCCACAGTGGCACATAGTGACACCAGGTCAAAAGCGGGTGGTGATTGGTACCGAGTGCCAAGTGACTCATGCATCATCTAAGAATCTAAGAAGAATCACACCCTCCACAATCAGCTGAGGCGTGTCGATGCTGCAAGCGGGACAAATGCAGCAACTCTGATCAACTCTCACTTTTTGCTGCCAAGTTTCAGACACATCTCATCACCCGTCATCACAACGGGTCATACGGATAGCAGCCCTGGTTTTCGGCCCGGTGACTTTGAGCCAGGCCCAGAGATTCAGAAAATGCGAACGTACGGTGGCTGCCATGGCTGCCATGGTCGGGGAAGGCTCTGAGTGTGGAACCTCGGACACCTTGCTAACATGCTGCTCCACGTTCAAGTGTTGCAGCCTTGTGCCACTGAACTGAATCAAGTGATGTCATCACCAATGGTACAAAATAGTACAAAATACTACAAAATGATGCAAAACATTACAAAAGGGTTGTTTAGACACCACGAACTCAACTCAACAAATATGAAGTGATATGAACTGCCTGCCGACGTCCTCACCCTTGGTTCTGACTTCATTCACCTGCCACTTCGTTTAGATGTTTGATTTGGTGCACAAGAGCGAACCATTTCGATTGAACCAGACGTGTGGATGCCTGCGTTTGCAGCTGCAGAATTTGTTGCTGAAGCTGCTGATGCGTTTGCGCATAGGCCTCCAGCAGTGAAATGAAACGAAATGAAGTGAAACGAAATGAAATGAAATGAACACAGATGACACAAAGCAAATGGCCTTTTTCAAGGTTTCCAGCTCCAGCGTCTTGAACCTGGAAACACCGATCATGTGTCTGAAATGTCTCCAGCATTGGAAACTCAAGGCCGAAGGGGTCGCAGAAACATCCAGCAGTGATAAACCCGCAGATCTCATTTTGCTCGCAGTCTACTCGGTCAAATCGGTTGACACGCTGATTTTGCGCATCACCAGATACCAGATTGCAAAGTGCAAAGCTATGAAACGATGTGGTGATATGGGTGTGTCTGAAAATTTAGGGGAAAAAACATGTTCCAATGGATTACTATCATGATCCCATATGATCCCCATATAATGGTCATTTCGAGCGTATACGGCGTATACCCCATTTTCAGACCCAGATTACGATATGGTATACTAGGAAGCCAAGAGCGACAGGACATACCCTGGACCTTGAATACATCGTGCTAAAGTTGTCACTTTTTTGTCCAGTCACTTACGTTGCGGCAGCTGCCAACGTCCAGGCTATGCCGAGTCTTGGCATCACAGGGATATTGACATGTGATATGTACAGCCTATCTCCAGCATCACTTCTTTATCCCTCCTGTTGCACCGCGGGGCCGACGTCTGCCGTGGAAAAGAGCGATACAACGGAAGAGTAGGCGGAATACATCGCCTCACCCATCTGTTCAAAGATCCACCAGGCTGAGCTAGTAGTACTTTCGAGTGCAATGGAGCCGAGGCCACCAGCTGCCTGTTCGTCAAACATCTGCTGCTGGTGCTGGATAGTGAAAGTGCTTGCTTTTCATTCACCAAAATTTGATCTGTGGACTATTTATGCGAGAGTATAAGTGATATGTCCTGTGTGAGATGTGTCTCGGAAGTTTACCTCAAATTATCTCAACATGTTTGAAGATAGACTCTTCTGAAATAGATGTGCATAATTCTGCATCACTGCTCTTTTGGGCATCTGTTCTGATAGGTTCAACCGTTTAGCCTAAGCCTAATCTGTTTGGCTGCTGAGGCTGCGGCGCTCAAAGAACTAAACACGATCTGCTCCAAGATGAGGCGAATGATGTGCTCGGGTCGAGTAGCATGGCTGCTGAAGTCATCGTACTTGATATCCGAGACAGAAAGCTCCATGGTCGGGGTCTGAACGTCGCCGATCAAGCTCATTGCTTCCAACTTGATGCCGCAGATCTGCAATTGTTTCACAATGACTTGCAGTTGCTTGTCATTTGATCCATTTGATCCCTCCTTCTCACCTGGATTGTAAATCAGCTTCGCGTTCTCATGAACTGCTTTCGCAGACTCAACCGCTACACTGGCACCCTTCACGATGACACCAGTGCCAACATTGACGGCTTGCTTTGAAGCGTCGACGACATTGGAGATCATGTCACCTCTGTCAGTGGGAGTTTCATTGCAAGCTCCTTCCTGATCCAAACATTGCTCCTCTTGCCTCAGCTTGGCCACCAAATCAGTGACATTGGACGTCTGCAAGCCCTGCTTCTCCACCGTCAAGGTCAAACCATCAAGACAAAGAGACTCTATCACCAGGCGCTTGAAACCTCATGCGAGGTAGATTGGAAAATCTTCAAAATCAGTTCAAAAGCCTAGTGGATTGTGATAATCCCAACATATTGGTTAGGATGATTTCCTATCTACAGTAATTGTATATTCATGTTCAAAATGTCTAAAGGTCAAAGTTCCACAGCATCCCTGGCCTGATTTTGCAAAGCTCTTGAGGTCAACCTACGCGTTGCCAGCGTGGCCAAGATGTAAATCTTGGAATAGTGTGAATGTAACAAAGCAATGTGGGAAACCCAATAATGGACCATCACAAAATATGTTTTTTAATGGATGGTATAAGCCATTCCCAAATGGTAGGTTTCTGGCATTGGGCTATCCACATTAGCAATTCAATTTCCCACCACGCCTTGACCATGATGGAATCGAATTTTAGCAAGCTCGTGCTCTTGTATGGTTCCACGTTCCCAATCTGCACACCTTCCGCACGTGAATCCATTCAGCACAAAGCTAGTTGCAAGTGTTGAAAGGCACATCCGAAGCAAATCAAGTTCGCATTGAGCCTCACATCCATGTTCAGTAAGTCATGGTCACTGCACATTGACTTTTTGTGGCATCTTGAATCAATTTGTTGCTGCCCTGATCGGCCAGCGCCTCCCAGCTTGATCTCAGAAAGGAGACCCGCAAGGAAGTCCACGGATTCAATGGAGCACCTCATGGAGCCGAAAAAGATCTCTGGAAAACCCACATCCCAGTGGACGAAATGATGATTAAATGATGATCATCTATTGGAATATGGGGGATGATCGTTTCAAAAAAATCATATTCTCTGGAAAATATCTATGACTAAATGATCATCCCTGAAAGAGTGCTGAAAGATGACCCAGGGTCACTCACCCAAGTGATACGAGTATCCAAAAAAAAAACAAAAATATCCCCATAGAATGGAAAGAATCATCACTCAACTGCTCTGCCAGCGAGTTACGGCGAGCCCGCCAGCGACTTACTGAGGAAGCCCGGCAGCACTTGGAGAATCTTCTTGACGATGAAAGGTTTGGGATACCTTGAGGCTTAAGTCAAAAACCTATAGGAAATATAATATACAGTGTGTATATACATATATATATATATATATGTAATATGTATAATTGTGTATATAGTGATATTGATATAATGGTGTAAAACTAATACTAAATCCCTTTCTGTGGTATGGTTTTCAGTAGTGCCAAAAATTGGAAAACGGGGTAAGGCTGTGCGGAGGGGTTTATGATCCAGATTCATTACAAGTTCCGAGGTTTAGTCACCCGAGGTTGAAAACAATTTTACCCCCATGCGCGCGCTAACTTTAGTGGTAACTCACCCGGCTCCCGAAAACACCATGCGCACCCATGTTACCAGGTGCTTCATCAAACGGTTTGAAACAACATATCTCTTGCACACTGAGGCATGAGATGGTTACAGGATAACAATTTTCCTGATACTGGGCATGAAGTACCATGTAAATCAATAAGATTGTCTATAGATAATGTCCGCACGGGTTGAGAAGCATGAGTGCACGCCCAAAAATCTGCGTAATTTTCTCCTTTGGCCCCCTGTGTTCGGGTTGCTAATCATCATGTGCACGGCGCACGCTTGTTTCACACACAATTTTATGGTCAGTTGTGTTGTCAATGCCTAAACATCAAACCCGCAAGTGCATGCCACATCAAGACAACTTTCTACAACAGAGGACGACTTAACCCACATACCCAGTAGTTGCTAATGACCAAAACTAGGAGAAAAAAACTGAAAAGGATGGAGTAGTGAGTAGCGGAGTCAAGTCACCTCTCCCAGGTCAAATAGGTTCCGGCGCCAAGTCCTGTGACTCCAGCACCAGCTGCAACTAGAGCCGTCAGCACCATGACAGGCTGTCGGATGAGAAATCTCCAGGCAGTCTTTGAGCCAACGGCTCAGCAAAGCAGCCCGGTTGGCCCACGGTTGGCTCATGTTTGGGATGTCCACTAGGGTGCAAGGACTTGAACAGGCACAAAAATCATGTCACACGCTGCCAACAGGCCAGGCTCACTGCAGTTGTTCCGACAGGGACTGGCACTCTGCATGGACCTGAAATCGTGCCCCCCTTGGATCAATTCGCCTTGCACCTTCTGGAAACCCCAAAGGTGCATAGCCACCCCAGCCTCCTGCTCGAACTGGCTTTTGGTCTTTTTCATGTTAGCTATCTCTGTGTACCTGATGCAGCAAGCATCAGCTGCATAGCTGCACTGTCCAATTCAACTGAATCGCAGCACAGCGGACGCATCGGTTAACTTGTCTCGCAGGTCAGAAATCTGCGACTGCATCTGTTGCTGCACCTGATGCACGGCAGGTTTTGATGCCGGAAGACAACTGAGGATCCCAGAGAAATTAGAGTATTGGGGTAATACAGTTAATACAATTCCACGCTTTTATACAAACAAAAGTTTCTCCATGAAAATGACATAAAATGACCATTGGAATTTCGAGGATACCCCAATTTCCAGACACACAGATTGAGGAAGACACTGTGGCAGTGTTCCGCTTGAATTCGGTCAGGTCCGTATTGTTGGTCGTTATGCCTGGCTTTTGTTCAGAACATCACAGGGTCAGAAAAATCGGATTTGGCTATGTTCATCCCCCCAGTCTTATGGGTATTTTGATGTATTCGGGCTTTGAAAATGAAGCATCTAGCCAAAACAAAAGACGGGATTTGTTCCAGATAAGCTCAGGTAAGCGCACCATTGCGGATGATGCCCATCTCTGCCAGCATTTGCTGCAACGATGAGTTGCTTCGCAGCTTCATTTCCTCAAAATTCCAAATAGTCCAACTCTGAAGCCCTACAAAGCTGTGTAATTGAGTGTCAAAGTTCCCTTCAGGTGTGTTTGTTGGGGGATACTCTAAAACAACAATTTTAATGAATCCTGCTCAACCAGTGCATTTTTCTTGGAGGTTTTCCATAAGTTTCAGGCGTTCCCCACTTCCATTGCCAATGCAGCGGTGGTAAGTTCCGCACCGAAAGCCACTGTGCGAAAGCAAGGACTGTCACGTCCAGGTCCTGTAGCGTCATGGCTGCCATGGCTGGTACCCTGAACCAAAAGAAGTTGCTAAATGGCTGCCAATCCCTACCCAACCATATAGCTACAAGAGGTTTTGATACATCCCCATGTATGTGTTTCATTCTGTATAGTGTGTATAGAGATTGATATTAGATATTGTATATCAGATGTCAACATCAAATTTTAATATCATATACTGACGATATCATAGAGATTAAATATCTCTCGAGATATCGGATATACACTACTGGACGTGGAAATCATTGTGCTCCTGGGCTGATGGCAGTCGCTTTCCCAAGCCATCCGTCCTGAAATCAGCGACAAATCTTCAACTGACATGGAGTCTGAATGATGATGAATCAAAACTTACTACCCTGGTGAACACCAAAGCTCAGCTTAAGTGGCTGTTCACCTCCCCCAAGATGGGAGTAAATACAGCTTGTAGGAATAGTTTTCACCCAGCCCCACATTGAAGGAATATTGTATGTGCTGGCCAGGGACCTCGATGCATGGGTCAAAATTTAGCCTTTGAGGCTCAAACTCCATGCCAGGATGAGCCATGACCGGATTACCTCGCAGTTTCAACGAAGGAACCGAGCGCACTGAACTCTGCAGAGGCTGTATGGAAGTGTCTCTTCCTGTTTCTCCATCAGTGGAGTCTGAGGCTGGCCACAAGTCGGATCAAGCTGACCTACGTTCTGCCAAGCTGGCTGCCTAAATCAGCAAAAATCGCTAAAAGCCTCAAATCAGCGGCATCATCTTTCAAAATCCGCCTTGCTCATGATGCACGACCTTTGGACCCTACAAGTTTTTTGTTGAGTATGAACTTCATGTAACGAACGCAGTTCGCAGCTTCCGGTGAACAAAGAAAAAGTCGTGCAGCCAACACGCTTTCCGCTCCAGGATCCCTGTGCCACTCTGTACAAGGTGGTGGCTGTCGGTCTAACATCGCCGCTCATTGCCAGCTCAAGGTGCGCTTGCCTTTTGCGAAGAGCAATTGAGACAGAAAATGCCGCCACTTTGATTTGGATAGATCGATCGATTTCGATCGATCAATCGATCTCTGCATGTATGATATATAACATTATATAACATATATACACAAACAGTACAGTACAATATTTATATATATATATATAATTATATATATATAGTTCCTAGCGTTCCTAACCCGCTGAGTCTCCAACTCAAGGAGGCAACCAGGCCAGCCGCCATCCTCACAGAGCCACAGCGGAATCTCCCGTGTTTTTTTCTGTGGATGGCTGTGGAGTGGGACCGTGGGACTCCTGCCTTCTGCAAGTATCATCACTCTCCACGAAAGGGAACGCCTCACGTGACATTTAACTGACATCATTTCTGACCAAAAATGACCAAAACTGGATGGCTGAAGTCTTTTTTGGCCACGGATTTTCTGTGAAAGAGGTTTAGCCACGGCTTTTTTGTGCCAGCTACGTAAAAAAATCATTCTTTCTGCCCTGAGTGGCATTTCGCATCAGGCTGTCGACACCGCGATCTCACCTCCAGCTGCATCAGAATCGGCAGCTCAAGCAGTACTTCCTCGCAGCCAATCAAGACCATTCGAGACCTTAGCACCCGTTCTGACCGAGTGCTGCCCTATGCCCTCGGTGTGAAAATTGGGTACTCCTAGATTCCACGGTGTATCAGCATTTTCCCTATGAAATCGTTGAGGGGGGAATCCCCCGATTTTCAGACGCACCCACATGTTCCACTTTCCAAGCTTTTGTGGTGGTTGACTATACATTAAGCTTGTGGCAACACGAAGAGGCTGCAGCGTCGAACGAGCAGCTCTGTGTGTGAAAGCCCCTCGCAAGCATAACGGTGTACTGAGCGACAAAGACTGAAATCGCGGGAAAGACAGTAGAAATCGTTTAGAACCCCAACTACAAGCAATCACTATATTGTGATGTCATAGTCGACAGAGATAATATATGATAATATTGTACGTATATATGTATATATTGCGATAATCCGATACATACCCCAACTACAATGACATATTCATTGTCATATTATTATACATGTAGATTCATTCATCGTGTGATTTTTCCGGCCATCAGGTCAACAACCAACACGACTATACAGAGTACTGGTCCTACCAAACTACCAACTCAATGTACATGCACCTGCTATTCTGTCGATTGTTTCCCTCACCTCCATGGCTGGCTCACTGCAGTCACGCGCCAGTTGGTCTTTGTCTGGACAAGCTCTGCCAGCACTCTCCAGCATCACCTGGGGAAACCAAAAAAATTCTCTCTATGGAGGTTTCCATAGATGGTAGTACCACCAAATCCTCCATTGTAATAGGATTTTCCAGGAAATTTATCATGCATTTTGGAGTACCCCCATTTATGGAAACCTCTATATTCATCTCCAGAAATTGGTGGATGACCATCCTCCAATATGGTGATTCTTCTTCCAACTCTTGACTATCACAGACTGTCAGAGTGTTGAGTTCTGAGAATCACGCCCCCAAGCTGTGAAGAAACTCTGCCACAGTGGAAGCTTCACCTCAAGTGCCGGCTTCTGCAGTAGCCACGAAAAAAAGGACAATGAAGAAATTGCCTTGCCAGCAACAAGGATGCTTTCTTTCACCGTCTTTCTGTCTGAAAATATGCAAAAGTGTCATTTAATTGCACTTTAAAGCTATAAACACGTGTAAGATGATGAAAGCCAGTCGATTTTGCTGGTCCTCCCATCATGTCCATTCCGAATCATTCCGACTTCCCCCTTTCACATCCACCAGGTCCACCAGGTCCACCAGGTCCACCAGGTGCCGGGCCCAGTGCCCAGGCAGCCGCCGAACCGGCAGGCTGTCTCCATCTGGCCACCAATGGGAGGATGAAGTGTCGGGCCTCCGAGGCAAACCTGGCCGTGGGGATGTGGGGATGTGGGGATGTGGGGATGTGGGGAGCTCCCTGGCTCGAACTTCTCAGAGTCTCATAGTATGTCATAGTAGACATGTGGACCAACATGGACCAACATGGACCAACTAGTTCATGGATGTTCATGGGGATTCCACTCAGAGTTCGGAGCTCTTGAAATCCAAGACCAGAATAAAAATTACAACATCCAGACTGCTTCATTGATGGGGATTGGGATCAACACTTTGGTGATCAAGTGATCAAGTTTCCAATTGTGATTTCCAGCCCATCCTGTTGGTGGTGGAAGGTGGGATTTGAGTCGCTGAAGTAAAGCGCCGCGTCTTCCCCACAGTGCCCAGGGCTGGCTTCGAGGCTCCTGAACATCTTGGGATCGATATGGCCGATATGGGATCGCCACTGGATCAACATCTTTGATGCTCCTGATCTTTCCACCGGCAATTCCTGGCCGTTTCAGCATCAAATCGATTCAAATTCTGTGTACCACCGGCAAAAAGAAAAAGCGTTGGTCAAAATCCTTCTGTATCATCTTCTCCATTCAATTGCTATAAATTGGCTGTGTCCAACACAACGACTTCGCCTGACAGCCAGAGAGCTCCCGGGACGCAGTGCCCAAAGCATCCAAGATCATCCGTCGAGAAGGCAAAGGCAAGTCCTGCCGGGAAAGTCGCCGGGAAAGTTCGATTTCTCGGCAGTCAGCTGTACTTACAATGGGTATTCATGGAGCATTGATGGATGATGAATTGTTGATGGATTTTATATGATTTTATAGGTGAATACTGTGAATACATGTGAATACTAACCTTTTTGAGATCGAAATGTTGTATTTTGATTATTGCGTAGGTGAATTTCGAGATAAGATCTTCAGTGACTGTAGACCACAAATTCTATGATTCTCGATGCAAAAATGTAGCAATTCGGGTGCCCTTTAGCCGGACCATCTCTCAATTCCTACCAAGCAAGGTTACATGGAGAGGGAAGGACGAACCATGTCCTCACTTCCGAACTCGGCAATGAGGTTTTGGACAGCATTCCGTCTGCTTGAGTCAGCAACCAGTAAGCTCACCAGTACCTGTTGGATTGGATCTTTTGTCTTTTAAAAATAAAAAGACCATTGACAGTACTTCACATAGATGAAAAATGATGAAAAGAAAGTCCCTTCAAAGTTCAAAGCATAGCCAATCGTCCAATCTACTTCTATACCAGCCTGTTCATGTCTCTATCAACAACTACGACGCGCTCGGTCAACCACGCCTTGAGTTCCAGATCGGCGACATCATGAACGGCCTCCGACTGTTCAGGTTTCAGGTCTGATAGCATATCGTTCCATAGATGCACATCATCATTTTGCTAGGCTTTAGGCGGTTTAGGTTGTGTTTAGATCATGTCAATGCTGCACAACGGCTGGGGATCAATGTGTCAAGGCGGCATTCGACGTGCCTCCAAGCGAAGCAATTTGCTCGAAATGGGTCCAGCGAGCCTGTCAGGCAAGCATCATGTCCACTGGTTTCAGATAGCATCAGATAGCTGTGTACCAAGAACATATCACAATAATTAATATTATATGTGTATCCGCCGACCCCTGCCGACAGCAGGGGGAGCGCGTCAGAGAAGAGATTACAAGCAACATTGTAGGTTCAGAAAGCAAGGTTAGGCAGTGGGGCCCGTGGCCCGCAGGCCCAGTCCGTCCCT
>Ga0126342_10019089_pt1:0-10000 | contig 11692 bp, 8 predicted proteins | sample Cyp1metagenome_FD_92528 | JGI IMG/M metagenome (GOLD analysis project Ga0126342, IMG submission 92528) | Coral microbial communities from Lord Howe Island, Old Settlement Bay, Australia - Cyphastrea 1 metagenome | ecosystem: Host-associated > Invertebrates > Cnidaria > Coral ... | reverse complement strand
ACAATGCAACAAATCATGGTAATGGTAACCATGTCCTTTGAGAGCTGCTGTTCTTTGAGCATTCGCAACCTGCGGAGGCAGGGCGGTCTTTGGGAGGGATCTTTCATTCGGTCCAACACAATGCAACAAATATAAGAAAAATCTTCGCAAAATCTATCTTCCACATTCCCGATCTGGAGTCGTTACCCTCCGGTAATCAAACTTGGCAATTGGAAATGGAGGTTTTTCATGGAAAAAACACGTCAATAAATTGGTGGATTTTCCATTGCCATGTTTGATAACCGGAGGGTATGGGTGGCCCCCCCCAACCTGCTTCTCACCCACTTCCTGTCGCGTGCCAAAGGTCTGATCTCATCATCCTCCAGCCAGGAAGGGAAGAATTGCTCGCCTGCAGCGGTTTTAAGCGGTTGATGATTTTTCAGGTGACGACAGTTTTGTTGGAAACCACTAGAAAAATATGCATAAAAATGCTAATAAAAATATGCACCGCAAAATCCTCATGTCGGAGTGAACTGGATGGAATTGGGATATGTGTCAAAGCTTCTTCAGGTGTGTTGTCTTTGCTTGTCTTTGTCGTCTTTGCCAAGCTGCCTGTGAGGATGCAGAAAAAGACCACTCCGCAGCCCCAGATATCGGCTTCGGGGCCAAAAAAGCCATCCTCAGCTGACTCAGAATGATCCCTTCAGCTTGGCATGGGACATTCTGTGGTCACTTTAGAATTGTTGAGTAGATAGATGTTGATAGATTGTTTATGAACTCTCACTTATCATGTTAGCAATTCAAGTTCCCAATATTTCCCAATAAATCCTCTGACTCGCACACAAATTTCATCCAATTTCTTAGACCTGTGGCACCTCCAGGACTTTTGACCAGCATCCCACATCTCCGGTGCCATGTACGCGCTTGTTCCGCGGATCTCTCGCCTGCCTGGGAGGGGTCCAGCAGTTGCCAAGTCTGCTGGGTTTCTAGTGCTGATATGTGCTAATCATGCAGTCACTCCATGACATGAATGGTGTAATCTGCGTTAATTTATACACTCACGTTGATTCAAACAGTTGTTGAAATGTGTAAGAAGCGAACAAGCAGGCAATTCCAAGTGTTTGAACCAGCCGTCCCACACAGCAGGTGGGCCAGGGCGCTTCGCTTGAAGCGGCTGGCCAAACCCAGATCAATCATCTTCAGTTTCGCACAATCCTTCAAGGAACAGCCGGCCGGTCCCATACCAAGGGTGACCCTCTGAAGGATCCAATTCTTCATTACACAGAAAGGGCGGTTCACCATGCTCCCGATAAACCCCGATGTGAAAAACATCTCACCACGAGATGACTAAGCGAACTTGGTGGTGTCCCCAAGTGTGTCAAATGGACTCACAGTTGCATTCATTGCTATTTGTATATCAAATCATGCAATGGCGAAATACACAAATTCACCTGAAGAGCATGTCAGTACTGGCCTTTTCTCCCCTGAATTACGTGCTGCGTTCGTGTTGCAAATCACACCTCCATGAATACCATGACCATCCATTACCGATATTTGGCGATCCCTGGCCCTCGATGTGCCAAAGAAAAATCGCCAATGGTCGTCCTTGCGGCGATAGATAAAATTCCTCAGCCCCCGGTGGCAAGAGAGGAGCTGTCTAGCAGGCCGAGCCAGGAAGAGAAACAGCTTGTGTTCATAAAAGTACAGTACTGTAACATCTTTAAGAAATGTAATTATCAGCAATTTATCAGCATTGGATTTACCTCTCCTTCTTTCTTCTCGAGCTTTGATTCATACGATTCATATCCAAATTGGATAGCGCTAAACATTTACCCATTTACCACTGCAACAAAAAGCAAAAGCCATGGGCAGAGTGCACTCTTCTGCAAGCTCCCTCACCATGATGGAATGATCCTGACCCATGAATGTCGCGGGATCTGCTGAGTATCTCCGGCTTCACATCGAAATGCCCCATGTAGTGATCATGGCAACACTTCAGCGCCGCCAGCATCTGCCGCATCGTGCTGGCCGCCTCGTTGGGAACGTTGGGATATCGTGGGATCATTCCCTGGCTATGGGAACCATCTGGGTAGCCTTTTTTGTGACCCAAAAATGGGGGCTCCAATCATTTTGAACCATGGTTTTTTATGGTTTTTTATAGCGATCGTTGGATGAAATGGATGAAATTCCAACCTCCTTCTCTTTCAGTTTTCCTCCAGCTTCCAGTCTGGTCAGAAGATCTGGTCCTGGCGGCCCAAGGGATGCTGCAAACCCCAAAAAAAACCACGAGTTGCGACAGTTTCCTCGTGAATTACATCAGCTTACAGCAGATCATCTTGTTGCAAGCAGTTGATAAGTTTCAAGTATATCTATCTCATCTGGACTCCACTAATACATTCTGGTATGATTATGATCCAAATCAATAGTGATGTTATGTTATGTTATGCTGTGTTATGTTATGTTATGTTATGTTATGTTATCATTACCATGACAACCAGTAGAACCAATAGGAAAAGACTTAAGATTCACATGGGAGAAACAAAAACGGCCATTCTGGTCTTGATACTGATAACGGTAATAATAATCATAATCATCATTATCATCATGGATTCATGTGATGTTTTGCCATCAATAATCAGTGGCCCAACACATCTAGGGCTCCAGATCCACAAAAAGACCAGCTTTTTCGCCCACCTTCGCACAATTCGAACACCAAATACATATGTTTCCCCTCATCAAAATAGCGAACCAGCTTCACCTCGGCTGGATTGTTGCTGTATGAGGATGGCGATACTGTTATAATCTATGATTGATACTATTCACTATTCCTATATATTTATGATTAATTATGGGGATATGCTGGGGATGTGATGGGAATATGAATATGAATGGATATGATACAGTAGTTGATGGGAAAAAGAATATGATAGTTGATGGGAAATGCAAAAAGATGTAGAGATGCACCATTCCCCACTCCCAAAAGGTTCCAAAAATACACAAATGATCCTTTTTTTCTTCTGAGATGAGGAGAAATCAACACGCACAGGGCTTGATGATAGGTGAGCATTTTTTTTGCCAACGTGTTCATCGATTTTCATTGCACCCTCACCAAGAAGCTACATGCGGGTGGTCGAGATCCATTAAGGCGTGAATCTCGTTCATGAGCAAGGCCTTCCTGGGTCGAGTCACCAATATCTACAGGAAATTGTCCCATCAGCTCCTGGAACTGGGAAATCCATGAAATTCCATGAAGCCAACAAAACAAAATTATGATCCGGCAAAAATTGACCCATTAAATCGTACTGTACCTGGATATTTTGGACTTTGAAATGAGTCTTCTACAGTATGAGACCATCCATGCGTCTCGTGCAACCCAAGTGACACCTTCTCGTCATCTTCACCCTTGGGGACTTTTTTCACCTTGATCATTGCAAAAAAGACCCCCTTGATCAGGCGCAGGCTTCAAGACTCTTTTTGGAGCTTTAGAAGTTATAAGAGGATTGTTCATTAGAAACCATCCATTTTGGGGTACCCTCTGGTAATTTAACATAGCTATGGAAAATCACCATTTTTAATGGGAAAATCCACTATAAATGGCCATTTTCAATAGCTATGTTAGTTTACCAGAGGGTACCTTCATTTTTTCAAGCCCCCATTTGGTTGGTCACAAAATCCGTAAACCCGCTACAGTAGCAGATGGTGTCCGAAATTCGCAGAGCTAAAAGCACCCAATGCCTAATCAACGGCTTCCCAGGTTTCTTCTGGGAATTACACTAGCAACAAAACTTAGTCTGCCTCAGACAGGTTGCATTGCCATACGTTAAAAAATTGCGCAGTTGCTTCTACCCCGCCACACGTATGCTGAATCATGCAGAAGCTCTCTGGTTGAGCTCTGGCAAAGCTCTGAGGTTGAGCTCTGGCAAAACTATCCATCGCTCAGCGAATCCATCATTGATGCGGAACACAGACTGAAGAACATCTCATGATCAAGCCAAGGTGCGGCAAACTTGAAGTCCAAGAACTGTCGCAAGATGCAGCTGGAAATCATTGTGCCACCAAATTCTAGGCATGAAATTAGGATCACAACTCAGGAATACTCAAATACTGAAGCACAGTTTGCTTGTCGTTTGCAGGAATATGTAACTGTCAGAAAATTCTGAAAACCAAAATTTCATGTCAATTCTAAACATTGACCATCAAATACTGAATTGAATGTGATGCTTCCGGCTCCTCAAGGCTCTGATAATACACACTTCACATGGTTCAAGCACCCCCTTCGCAAATGCTTTCTCAGATTGTGTGGAAAATCAATGCCCATCCTAAGATCTTACCCTGCACATCCATGTCGTCATTGTTTGATGAGTAGCATCACCAACATGATTCTCAATCCTCGCCTTGTGCTTGGCCATGTAGATGGTGCCGAAGGATCCAAAGCCCAGTTCCTACACGCTGTGCCGGCCCGAATTCCGGAGCTCGAAGTTCCCAAGAAACATCCCAAAAAATTACCACCAAATGGCTGATTGATGTTCATTAAATGATTCAAATCAACCTAGTGGTTGTCGAGGTGTTTTTCCGTCAGGTGGATTCCCATCATCCCGAGCCTTCTCGAGCACATAGTAGTCTTCCAATTTCCCATAGCTAAGGCATTGATAAACGAAGTCTGTATGTTTGATAAGACCTCAGCTCTCGAAGTGGGTCAGGGCATCATATTGGTGTATATATATATTGTTGTGTATATATATATATATATATTGGTAGTATACATACATGGGCATTAAACCGCTTGAAACACCCGATGATTATTTTTTTGTGGGATTTCGCCCTTAGAATCTGACCCGTTTCAACAGACAGATTTGGCTTTTGGCAGTAAACCATCCAACTGGAACAATCCAATTGGGCTGCCCTGCGATTTCTCAGCTCTTTCTTCTCACCCTCACGAGGACCCCTGAAAGCAAGTGCTGCAGGATTTTCATGTCTGCGACATGATGGATGTCTAAACATATTTCACAAAAAAAAACATATGTAATATATCGATCTACATTATTCTATTAACTATATTAACTATATATCTATATTTGTACATGTCCATATCAGTGTCTCCGCATCGAGAGTTCAGTCCAGTGGATGATCCCAAGCATCAAGCAGCCATGGCTGAAGTGATCAGAGCTCAGGATCCAAATATCATTCCAACTAGGGATCAAGCAACCAGAAACTAGTAACAATCAAAACCAACCAAAAGACTCAAATATATAAATCTCTATATAATATATATATATATCATATCATTATAATTCATTATATATAATATAATATTGTATAATATACGTATATTTACTACACATAATACAATCATATTGTAAGTATGTAAGTATTTAAGTATGGAATATGCAAATATCCAAAACTATCTTGGTATATCTTGGTAGAAGCTAATACCTCTGTCCATCCACCACTGTTTTTGTTGTGCAATTGGCCGTACCGTGGCAGCCGTGGCACCTCAATCTTCGGAAGGTGAGCTTGCCCTCACTGTGCAGGGACCTCCTGGGGTATTCAAAACCACCATTCTACAGGTGAATCTCTGGGTGAATCAGTGCAAATGTGTCTCATCTGATTTAGACAACTCAACCACTCTAGCAGTGAAGTGAGATGTTCCAAGAGATATTCCGTTATATTCTATTCCGTCCTAGTATATCCAAGTCAATGTGGCTTTCAGAAACGGCCCTTCTTCGCGAAATATACAAAATAAAGTTGCTTCCGCGAAACTTTTGCGAACTCCAAGTCCATTTTTCTGTGGGCCAATGGGGGGAATGTCTTTTGTGTCAGTACCTACCAAATTGTCAAGATTTACTTGCAAACAGGTAGCATCACAGAATCCCTTATCAAGACAGACTGTTTCTATACTTTTTCTTATTCGGCATGTATTTGTACAGTAACGCTTACTGGGCCACCTCCTTGCAAAATGCACTTTCACATGCGCCCGCTCCATCGCAAAGAACTTTTGCACAACTTTCGCTAAAATCTCCCTGTGGGTTATGTCATGTTGTGATATGTACAGTATGTGTTGTGTATCTTACGATTCATGATATCCAAGTATCGCAATCTTTTGCAAAGAATAAACTATCGCAATCTTTCACGAAAAACAAAGTTACCTTCGCAAACTCGAAGAAAAACTGTCACGTGGGATTTTAGCATGATATGAACGGTTATCGCAAGCATAACTCTGCTAGATCAAGACCCAAATATATTCTATTGGTACAGTATGATCTCAGTTGTCTTATAAATTTATCATGTTTCCCATGACGGATCCATGTATGCTATATATGGTAACATTTACCATCAATATACCCCCTTTATGTTAGTATATATACCATACATGGATCCTGTGGGTCATGTTTTACATTGGTTGTTTTCGCACTTTGGAGTTCACCAGCCTCTGCCAATGCAATGTGGTCGCAACTGCCGCCAGTGGCGCAAAAAGCGCTCGCGAGGCGCGTCGCGAGGCAAAGAAACTGGACATCAAGGCAGTCGAGGTAAGGCATTCGCTGAGAAATCAATGGAATCTTGAGATATCCTGGGATATTTCTTATATTTCTTGGGATGTTGGTAGTGTGTTCACTTTTCATGGTGGAAATATATGTTTTAAAAAAAAACTGATTCATTGGGATTGGATTGGAATTACACTGGTTTCAACATAAATGTTCATCATGAACAATTGGAAAATGATCTGAAATGATCCATGTCTGTCTAATAAATATAATTTTTTCGCTGATGTGCACTCAACTCACAGCGGTTTGCCTGGAGAATCATCATGAATCTTGCTGGCATCAAGCTGAATCGTCACAATCTGCTTGCTGGTTTCAAACCGTTCCCCCAAAAATGGATAATCATTCCAAGTAGGACAGAAATTGATAGTCGCGCAGTCTGGCACTTGATGAATCTTGGCCTCACTTTGGAAACAAACAGCTACAGCGCGGGAAAAGGTACAAAAAAATGACATGGAATCAGATGTTCTGTGTTTTGCCATTCCCAGTGGAAAATTGTGTAAAAATCGTATCTTCCATACCCAACTTTGGTGTTTCACATCAGGTGTTTCTTGCGAATGCAGGACGGGGACGTGTGCGCTGCAAGTTCAAATTGAACGCCTAAGAAGAGGCAACGGTCAGGGTAAAACATGTTTTGGGCGAATTAATCGTCCGAATCTAAAACAAGCAAAAAAGTTAGCAGCCATGTGCATCAGTTGTTCAATCTGTTTCCATCTATATGCATGTCCATCAAATTTGAAGATTTCGAAGCATCCTTGACTCATTTCCATCCAGATGTCCATAGCCACAGCTGGCAGCAGAAAAGCGGGGTAGCACCGCCCAGTGGTTTCGCAACTCGTCCCACAGATCTTTGTCCTGAAAGATGGGAACAAAAATCTAAAATCTTCAAAGTTAAGTGGAAAAACTGTTTGTTCAATCGTTTACAAAGTTTTTCCAGTGTCTCATTATGTCTCATTATGTCTCATTATGTCTCATTATGTCTCATAGGTTTCAAAGTCAACAGATAATTACAGATATGTACAGTACAGTTCCATCTTGGGATGCCCTGCCATCATCCACCCGAGCCCCGGAAAGAAGTCCTCGGTGCCATGACTCTCTGAAAATGCTGGAGCAAAATGGATCAACTGCCCCCCAACTCAAATCTCAGGGAAAATGATGATCAGTGACGATGTGAATTTGGTGCATATTTTGTATGACGTGATATGGAACAAGGAAAGATGTGAAAGGGATTGAAAGAGATTAAAAGGGACTTGGCCAACCCAGGTCCGGTTCACATTTCAGAATTTCAGATCATGTGGGTAGATCTACTGTCCAACTATGTCCAATTTTTCTTGTGGTGTCAACTTTCAACCCAAAAATATGAAAGTCATAGAAAGTCATGCTGTCATCATCCCATCTAGGTTGGAAAAACAGCATATCTTGACACCACAAAAATCAGCTTTGCGGAACGGCAACATGGCAGGTTACTGTTCAGCACCAATGACGAGTCCAGGCTTGGTTTCAGGCAGTCCGAAATGCGGCTTTCGGATCAAGAACCAAGTTCTGATAGCCTCATGGTCTCATCGCCATAGCATCACTGGAAGAATACAGAACCACTTCTGCTTATCACGACCAGTTCTGTCAATCGCTTGCTTTAAGGATTTTTAGGAAACATATAATTATACAGGAAACCATCGTTTTGACTGGTTTTGCCATGTTTGGCTCAAATAGAGGAGGCTCCGGCAGGTTTTCCCATCAATTCTAGCAGCTCATCACATCACGACCACAAGTTGCTCAGGGCTTGGGGCTGCGGCCGTTGTCGTTCCACGCACTGACGCAGAAGAGATCCTTATCGTTGCCTGACCAGCGACTACTCTCTCGGGGCTTCACTCTTTCCCATGTCATCTCCTGAAAGCACACGTCGCTTTGAATGGACCTATCTTGGCTTGGCCCCAAGCGACCAGACCCAAAAATCATCCAGTGGTCTCATGTCAAACGTGGATCGTAGATCATCGTAGTGCACCCCCATGCCACATGGGATTGGGTCCAAAAAGTGGTGTAATCAGTGTAATCCCAGATCCGAAGATCTCCGAAGCATCCGAATGGCTGGACAGCAGCTAGGCTCCGCTCGTAGAATTGGCTTCATCGCCTCGAAGTACCTGTCAGGGTCACGCAGCGATCGTGACATGACGTCCATGGCGTCACGATGCCTTTTCAGATGGATGTCATGCAGGCCTTTCATGGTACCGAAAACACCTGAAGGACTTTCAAACACAAATAGGGAACATCTTTGAACATGTTCAGCACAACAATTCATGTTGGATGTTGGATCCTTCTGGAAAACCTTGGAATCTGTTGTAGAGGAAGGGCGAACTCCTGGCATCTCAATCCGAAGCTTTGCGGATTGTCAGAGTCCTCCAAAGTCTTTGGCCTTCGGTGTCTGGTCACTACGCTACTTGGAAAAAACATGTTTCTCCGCAAGTCTACATTGATTCACATTGGGACCTGCGCTGCGCTTCAGCAGCTTTCCGTGGACGAATTTGATTTGAACTCATCCGGCCGGTCCCAAGCAATCAGACATTCTCAGCTACAACATGCCAAAACAATCTTAAACAGGCCCGGCCTTGGTTTGATGATCTTGGTAGGCAACAATATTTCAAAACGCTAATGTGGATTCGCTTAAGATTTGGTCATTTTTAGTCTTAAAACATTCAATTTGTAATGCAGCAGATAATGTTGAGCCATAACCATGTTGATGATTGTTGCTCCAGCCGTGAAAAAGATGCTGTAAAATTACCCGTCAGTTTTGCTCTTGTACAGGTTTGCCAGACTCTCAGCAGACTTCAACCTGCCAGGGTTCAATTTGTATACAGTAATTTGTAGCATTTTGAAGGTGTTTGGATTTGCATGAAGTTTGCATAGACCCAGGCCAGCTGGGGTTCGCATGTTTTGATTCAGATCTTGTTCAACAGATTTCAGCAGTATCTGACGTAGGCTCTTGGCGTGTCTCCAAGTGCAAATGAGACTCGTTGGTTGCTTACTTCTCGGTCTCTCCGACGACAGACCCGTCAGCAGCTCATCACGGGCCGAAATCGGTCGCAGCACCGAATTCCTCAGATGTAGATTTCACCATTGGGGAAGCAGGGTCACCATGGGTCACCAATATACTCAAATGGCGACCCTGAGTTGGCCAGGGGACGCCAGCAGGAAGATTTCGTCCGCGTTTTCAATCTCCGTTGCATGGAAGGCTGTCATGATCACCTCCAGCCCAGCAAGAAATCAGGCTGAGGAAAATGATGTTTGAAAATTTGGCTTTAAATAATTGTCAACCCCCAAGAAAATGGGCACATGTTAACTACATGTTAAATGCATGTATTATGATATCCGCCGACCCCTGCCGTCAGCAGGGGGAGCGCGTCAGAGGAGGCCTTACTAGCAACAAGATGCCAGAAGGGGCGAAGAGTTTGCGCAGAACGAAAGCCGGCTCCAGGAGGACACGAGCA
>Ga0126342_10019088_pt1 | contig 11693 bp, 14 predicted proteins | sample Cyp1metagenome_FD_92528 | JGI IMG/M metagenome (GOLD analysis project Ga0126342, IMG submission 92528) | Coral microbial communities from Lord Howe Island, Old Settlement Bay, Australia - Cyphastrea 1 metagenome | ecosystem: Host-associated > Invertebrates > Cnidaria > Coral ... | reverse complement strand
TCCAACCACCTTTCGGTCAATCAGTGGCTTCGCTCTGCCATCCCTGATTCACAACAACCAACTTCTCCTATAGGTTTCCTATTTTTGAAACTTCCGCCACCGCCTTGCGCGGTACTACTGGTACATAGCTATAGCTACAGCTATAGTTATAAGTTATAATGATAATGTTTGCACTGGAGCATGTGTAAGCTCCTAGGTTGGCCACGTTTGAAATGTATTCTGTTAATTCAGTAGTATGCAAACAGTACCACTGCCTCCCAGCGTTGTTTCGATGAAGTGGAATGCCAAACATGCGGCATGCGCTTCCTGGCCTAAAACGAAGCCTACCCGACTGCCAAATGGAGGTCCACCTTTGAAGCTGCTACATGCTGCACTAACAGTCACTAACGGAGTACAATGCGGCACTAAAGTCCTTGAAAGTCTTCAGGTCATCATCGGTCAGAGAAGTGTTTTGGAGCTTTGGATCCCACCAGTTCACAATGGTCCACGCAGATGGCTGGGCAGATGACTGAGTCAGGGTGATAGATGTCCCGCAATACTTCACCTGAACATTTCCCCAGAAGGTCCTTTCCACCTGGGCATCATAGAGCTCGGTGTAGGCACAACTCTGCACTTCTCCGTAGCTGCTTCGTAGTGCAAGTGCTAAAGGTACGTGCAGACTGGCAATCCAGAAATGGCACAATCTCCAGCTCATGACGTGATATGACGTGAGTGAGTTCATCGGGCAACGAGAGCGGTATGTGAGTCCGCTGTAGAGCCAAATAGCACCAACCACAAAACTACTGACAGGCAACGTCCCTGTGACACTTCAAACGCTCCAAGCGCTTCAAATCTGCCTGTTCTGTGAACGAAAGCCCAAAACCCCGAAACTCAAGCGTCAGCACATGTTCATATATGTTCATATATATATATATATGTTCATATAAACCTAGAGCATCAAAGTCAAGGCTCATTTAGATGATCCTGGACGTGTAAACAAAAACAGCAAGGGCATCCCTTCGGCAGGGGGGTGGAACATCTCTGGTCATGGCAGTGAGCTTCCGGGCAGAAAGGTTCAGGAATGGAACCTCGCGCCCGCAACATTCTAGCCAGGGCCTTTCTGCCCATATCACCCTATCACCCCCTTCCAAAATGTGCAGAGAAAACGGTCAGGCCAGAGACAAACGAGTGTTCATTCATCTGTAACAGCCAGGGTACATGGCATGCCAATTAAACATAATGAAGCCAAATTCCATGAATTGGATTGGATATGATTGGATTCAGTATGATTCAGTATATTCCTCTGAGAGCTCGCACGCCATATCCAGCTTCGTATTCCTTTTGCAGTTCCTGGAAGTCTTTGGTATCTTCAGACCTCATGGCATCCCAGGCATCCCATCACTGAGGAACAAATCTTCTACTTTCGAGATCTTTCGAGGTGTGGCTACTGGGTTTTCACTGGACTTGCCATATCCTCCAAGCCATAAGCCATGCATCCTTGGGCGCACTTCACAGAGTCGGTTCTGAGTTCACCACACTGTGAGCATCTCGTAGGCCATGCTGCCCATGGACATTCCTTCGATTCCCTTTCGGTATTCCCACCTGTCAAAAGAAGTTTCAAAGATTCCGAGAACAAGTTGACTGCTTTTTTCCAACATGAACGAAAGGCCCTACATGGCCCTACATTCCACTGGGAACATCGCAATAAACTCTAGTCTTGAAACAGGTGTTTACTTCATGCGTCAGCCGAGTGAGACGACTCTCTTTCCACAACAAATTCTGATGTATATATAGCATTCAAGCTGAAGCTTCGAGTGCACTGGAGATCGAGAAAATGTGCACATGATCGACACCTACAGTAAAAGATCAGTGCCCTTAGCCCGCCCCTCAACATGGGAGGGCCATTGCGCAACCTTCAAGGTCGCGACTAGTTACCAGCCATTTTCGCTAAAAGGGAAGAAATATGAAGAAATGCGTCATGAAAACCATCCTGCTGCCTGCTCCAAGAGGAAATAACTGATGGACTTGCAGCTACTTGAATTATTGATAAATATAGTGGATCTATTCAACCAACTGCCTGGTGTTGCTGATTGGTTGCAGAGGCTGAAAAAAGTTGAAAGCCTCAAACCCTAAAATCTCGCCGCTCAAACGCATCAGAGCCACCCCTTGCGCTCGCGGGGACTTCGCGATGTGGCCACCTAGGGTAGACACAGGTGACAAGGACACACGGAAACGCCGAAACCTGAATACGAAAGCATGCAGGGTAGCATTTTTTGGATTTTTTTGGTATGTTTCTGTCGGCAAGTTGATGCAAGTTGCAAACGAATTCCTTATTTATTGTTGACTCATGTTGGCTCCTTCTTTACTTAAAACGAGTCTTTATTCTTGAATTCCCAGGAATGGTTAATCACTGATGCGGTCTACACATCACCCAAAAAGCCAAGCTAGTTTTTCCATATTTTTCCTCACCAATCCTCTTTAAAATGAGCATCACTAGTCATCACTGCATGAAAGAACTTGCTGAAAATGCAGCTCCGAAAGCTCCGAAAGCTCCGAAAGCTCTGAAAGCTCCAAGGTCTCCAAACATCCACAAAGGTTTCCCACAAAGCGCCAGAGAAACGAGCAAAGGTGGTCCAGCCTCACTGGCAGCACTTTGGATTGCAACAGGAAACAGGATGAAACAGGAATGATGAGGAATGCATTCCAGAGTCAGAAAAGAACCTGAGTGAAACAATCATTGTTGTTTGATTTGGTTGTTTTTCTCGAGAAATTGGGATCTACAGCAGTTCAGCAGGGTCGCGACGGTGACATTTCCTGAGACTCCGAGCCATCCTGCTGCGACGCCTCTCTGACGAGTCCTTCTGATTGGAGCCTCGGAAGCCCCAAGGCTTCGTTGCCGCGATTCGCCGCCCAGGGAACATTAGGGAACTCACATCTACTTGAGTACAATCATTGATACAATGAGTACAACAACTAAAGAGTCTCGTTCAGTTGTCTGATATGCAGTAGGAGCTTTTCTGGTTGCACAGCAATCACAGCAATCCAGATGGTAATGACAGGGCTTCGAAGGGAGGATAAATTAGTAGAGCTGCATATCTCAGCTCAAGTCACCATTCGAGCCCTGTGGACAAATTCAAGGACATTGCCTCCAAACTCATGCAAGCTTCACACATTGCGACAGGTCCTGCCATTGCAGGAATCACTTCAAGCCTTCGACTGCTGCGACTGTGGCAACGGAAATTTGCCGACCGCCTGTGGCTTCAAGTGACCCGTCGACTACTTCGAAACACAAGGTTGGCACGCGTTATTGTCATAACAAAATCGGTGCTGTACACTGAGCAAATGAGGTGCGCATCTGGCACAGGGATATATACAAGGAATTACAAGGAAACTGTAAAAATCACGGTCTCGTGAGGAAACACCAAGCTCTTCAAAGCAAAATTGGTGCACTGCCCACTGAGCAGCCTTGCTCTGTCACAACGATCTCATGACTCAAATCAGCAGGCTGGTTCCTCACTGGAAGCGAAGAGTCTGGGTGTATTGGTCCGATCTCCTGCTACACCAGTCCAACTAGCTTTGCTTTAGCAGCTAGCACTTTAGGTGCACTTTCAACCAGTCAAATTCCAAAACTAATCAAATCAAACAGATCAACCCTTGATGGCTCTATTCAGGCATGAAGACCCAAGCAAATCCATATTTAATCCTCTGATCCATAGCAATCCACGCCCCAATCCCACCAGTGTGGTGCTGCCCAGGATCACTTCCACGGTCCATGTCCCGGTGACCAGTTGTGGCCTGGGCTCATCTGCATCGCTCGCATCGCGGGCATCGTTCCCGTCCAGGTACAAGGCGAAGTCCCGGGGGCGGAAGGTCACAGGCACCGAATGCGACCTGGCGAAGCATGGCGCAGCATGGCGAAGCCAGAGGGGCCATGGGGCCATGGGGCCATGCCTTTCCAACTTGGATCCTGGGATGGAAAACCTACTGACATAGGGACATAACCTGACCTCACCCCTGGGCCCCTGGAGCCTTGCAGCATTCAATCGCTCGAAATGAACCAGGCGCTTTTGCAGGGCACCAGAATGACCGGACGGTGGGCGGAGGAAGAACCTGGGTCCAGCATCTAGTATCCTATATCATGGCATTCTTTCTCCTACATGTTCTGCAGTTCCAGGAATACGTTTCGAAACATGCTTGCTGTGCCAGTCTGTTGCAAGACATTTAAGAGCCACTTCAGTTTTCGAGCTTCATCTGCTTCAATGGAAAGCCCGTGCAAAACAACACCATCCAGAATAAACGACTTTGATGGACTTTGGAAGGGTTTCGGCCATCCGATTGACATCAGTTTTTGTGGACCATCATGTGGATGTGGACCATCAAGACCACGGCTGATTGCAACAGTAAGAATTGATCAGCCGAAGGCACAACACAGAGACGTCGCTTTTGCCAGCAGATGTAACTTGCAGTTGCAGCCGACAGCCGCGGAGACCCTCATCCTCATCCTTCCGGCACGGTGAGGAACGACGAACATGCAAAGATATGCAAAGGAACAAAATGCATCAAAATTCAACTCTGAGATCTATCAACCTACATCTCGTGTTGCGTTTCAGCACACGTTGAAAAGTCAAGAATGAGTGATAATTAGTCATAGTGAGCGCGTCTTCCTGATCGCATCACACTAGCTCGGCTGGCTGGGCTACGTGCTGAAAGAATCTGCACGACACAGTGCTTCCTTTCATATCCTTTCATTGCTTTCTGAGTTGCGTTAAGAAAAGGCTCTACACCGACTCTACTCCATCTATCTATATCCAGGATTTGGCGAAACCAATGGGCTATTTAAAAATCTGCTTCTGAGGCCGCGGTCCTCTGCCTCAACCACGTCCATAGGGTGGTTCAGCTGCTCCCAAGAATACCTGCAGATGGTATACTTGTTGCCCAGCTGTTTGTTAGGCCAGGTGTTCATCTGTTCGACTCGCTCCCGTCTTCAAATGTCTTTGTTCAGATTTTTTACTATGTCTATCAGAATTTTCTTGTCTATGCCACTCTATGCCTCAAGAATTGGCTCGAAATTCATTGATGAGTTACAGCTTGGGGCACCCAGCTGAACTGGTCAAACTCATTGGAAGTATCAAAACATTGTCTTAATGCACAAATCCACTGTGTTGCATCAATCCAAGTTTCGAGAAGGTATCGTAAGACAGACCAAAGCCGAAAGGATACAGAACCCATTCGTCCTTCAGCATCAGGAAGCAGTCAAACCATTCAAACACCCCACTGGTTTGGATGATATTTGAATATATATATATATATATATGTGGTCAATTTTGACATAAAGCTGCTGGTCCTGCACAAATCTGTAGCCTCTTCCCGGGTAGCCTGCGCGCGCGGGGAAGCTATAGTCGTTCATGGGCACGTGCTCCAGGTACTGGTTGCCTGGGCTCGGTCTTTATTCGCTGATTGGGGGCCCCCAGGGGGCTACGTCACTACGCTTTGCCAGGCTGCGGTAGAAGGTCTGGGAGAGCCGTCCACTGGGCGACACATCACCCACCAAGAGCTGCCCCAAGGCCAAGCCTCCAAGCTGTCCTGGATAGCCTCAGTGCTTCCATGACACCGCTAGGATCCGCTAGGAAGATTTGGATTCTAGTCCACTGGATATCACCGGATGAGGTTTTCTGTGATGGCGTGCCGGGTGTCAAAAAAGGAAAGCCATCCCGGAAGCCATCCCGTGGGACAAACTTGGTTTAATGATGGCTTGTACAAACGTTTACTTGTGCAATTCCAACATACCTAGCATGCTGCAGCTGGTTTGTGGGATATTGCCACTGTTGTGAATCTACAGAGCACTTCACAGAACGCGAGGAAAGGTAAGACAAAGGCCACTGCTGCTTAGCTTGGAGCCATTTTGCAGCAAGAAGCCCATCCACATGATTCCTGCCAAATTGGGAAGGTCCTTCACACTCGAGATGTCCAGAGCGCCGCCACTAATCAACACCAGGACCACTGGCAAATTCCAGGAAGCCTCAAATGTTCAGCATGACTTTCAGGACATACACAAGTGCCAGGAGAAGGACGAAACAAGAAGGAACGCACTAGTCAGTGCAAGATTCAGAGACAATGGTGCAGCAGCCACTACAGTATCCCATAAGAGTATATAGAGAATGAAATAAACCCAAAAGATTCTCAATTTTTTGACCCCCAATTTTGATCTCCGGATCATTCTACACTCTTGTCACAAGGAATTCAGCTGTGGCACTGCAGTGCGAACCAACTCTTCCTGGAAGAACAACGGGTGGGAACAGATTGAAGGTTCATTGGAAGCAACCTCTGCCCTGGTAATCTGGTAATTCAACGCCGTTTTTGCATATTCTTGCTAGTTGCGCCCCACATTCATCCATGATAGCTCCTGTCTGTTGAACACGTCTTGGGAAATTCCAAGAGAGCGTACAAATCCAGCACACTTTCATTTTCCCCACTAAAATCAGGGAGCCAAATGGGAAGAGCCACCCACTTATGATCAAAGATGGGGAGATTGGGATATGCCAAACCAGATGATACCGTAGTTCATACCAGGATGAAAAGCCATTTGCCAGCTATTTTGATTGCAATATGCCAACAATTTCCAAGGCTTCTCAGCTTCTCCTGTCCCTTGGGAAGGGTGATGTTTGGTCGATCGCAACCTTCTCCCTCCAAGCAGCCTGCCGATTGGATGTGTGATTGGTCTCTCCTAACTAAGGGCTCTATGATTTCTATTTGGTGTCTCGCATTTCTCCAAGAAATCTGCTGCAATTCAACTCACAATTTTGATCTTGGTTGCCTGAACACAACAGACTCAGGCTGCCCTGTATCCAGCAACATGAACACTGAACTTTGCTCCTAAAATCCAACACACTGCCTCAACTCTCTTACAGGAGACCTAACGATGCTCCAATCAATTCTTGGATCGCTTGATCTTTAGAATTCACAGCATGAGTCACTGCGCCTCCTTTGCAAAGCTTCGAATCCTTGGGCCGAAGGTCAGGATCTTGTACCTCACAGTTCAAAGCGTGGCCAGAAATATCCCCATCCAATCGCGGATTGGCGGTTTCATCCCATCCAATATGAGTCATTGGAGATCATCCCAAACATATTTGACAGTCAAGCATGTAAAGACACATATACAGATACATATATATATATTATATATATATTATACATACTGTAGATAAGTACAATTGGGTTCACCATCGGCTACCCATCCAATTCACCATGCTTTGGCGATTCACCGGCCTTTGGGTCATCGCCCGTGAGGCCAGCGACGATGATCACAGCATCAGCATCAGGTCTAGAGGGCCTCAGCGAAGTCGCGATAGTCGCGATGTTTGTCCACCCAGAGCCGTGGAGCTGCAAATCCAGATCAACGATATCAACGGTTGGCTGATCTTTGTTGGGCAAACCTAAGGACTTTGTGATGTTCATGTGCCGGCGTCCTACGACAGGTTGACGCCAACTGCACCCTCGTTGAGAGGTGGATTTTTGGAAAGCCAGCGTCTTTCACGCTTTCCCTGCAGAAATGACACAACGCCTTTGTTCTGTGACAGTTTGTGCTTGGCCGTCCTCTTTGTGTCTTTTGAGATAGCAACGCTGGGCATCATGTTTCTGACATGATCCTTGTATGGTGCTCAAGACTCGTTTGCATCGGCAATGTTCTTGAGAGGATAGATGCATTGGACCAACATAGCAGAACAGCAAGAAAGGAAGGATTTCAACTCATGACATTTGAAGCTCGTATATACAGTAATCATACCATATTCCAATGACTCTAATAGGAAGGGACAGATTCGGACGGATGGCTGAAGTTTTTGGACTGATGCCTGAGGCTGAACTTACGATCCTTCAAGAACCGAAATCGGTCCTCAGGTCCGGGCGCGGGCGCTGTGCCACAGAGTTCCATGTCGTCGCCAGGTGTCAGTACAGTGGCCACCTGCACAGCCCTTGATGGATCCATTTGGATCCAATCCATGGCTGTACCCTCTGGTAATTTAACGTAGCTATTGAAAATGGCCATCGAAATAGTGGATTTTTCCCATTAAAAATGGTGGATCTTTCCATAGCTATGTTAAATTACCAGAGGGTACCCTCAAATCATCTATTCATTCTATTCATTCGACTATTTTAATATTGAAACCCCCGGTGACTTTGAGATCCCCCCCAGTTGAAGCTCATGGGCTTCCCGTTTAAGGCCTTCCTCAAGCCGTCGAGCGGTGTCACCACGTCAACTGGCCAAGCCTGTTCGGTTTCTGATCTGTTCCACATAATTCAAAAACATATTAATATTATATTATAATATACACTGTGTATATGCCATCTCACTATAAATTCAAGCCCACAGTAACATGCATACAGTATGTCAAATGAAGTTTTAGGAAGAAAATGTCCGGAACACTCAACCAATTCATCAATCAATTGTCAAAAGGCATGAATCCCATCAACATCCCTCAGCTCAAAATGCTGATTGCCACCTGGTAGTTGCCCAACAATTCTTCCGTGGCATTCCTCAAAGGTCCATAAACTGCCAGTCGCAAATTGCGTTGCAGCGGCAACCTGATGGTAGGAAGTTCAGGAGAACAACAAGGGGTTGTGAAGATTCGGAAACCCCGCCATAAAGTGGGCAAAACTGGTTCATCCTAAATCCTTCCCCTCACAAGTCGCAGACCCTACGGCCTTCCATCGTTCTTCAGCAAGACAGTGCTTTGCAATGCAGCATCCAACCTTGGCTTCGCTGCATCGAGCGTCAAGGGCATGGCAGCTCTTGAGACCCCTCGAGGGCAAGATCGGGGCATGTTCTCTTGAATTAACCTTGATAGTTTGACATGTGTTAACACATGTTGCTGCAAGCACCACAAAGTACTTGCAAAATGTCTTTGGTTCATGATCTACCAGAATCTACCATTCATATCAGCATCAACTGGTTGCAAGGCTTTGGTTTGAAGCATTGACTCGCCTAATCCCCACCTGCAAGGGATGGCCATCCTTCACTCACCACAGAACTTCTGTCAAGGAACGCCAATTCGGCATGACCACGGCTCACCACCGGCCAGGTGGGAAGTGGTGGCGGAGGGTCAAACCTCAGCAGGGCGTGGTCTCAGGTGGTCTCAGGATGTCTCAGGAATTGCAGGAATTCCTGGAGGAGATTTCTTAAAATATCATATATACTAGTATATTATATATATATAGAATTATATAGATATAGATATAGCTTCCAAATATGTCTAAATCCGAGGTGATGTAAGAGTTCCAACCCATCGAAAGCAGCCATCGAAACTGGACCCATCTGGACCCATTCTGTTCGGCAGTCTGCTTCTCAACAGTTCAACATCTATCTTGGTTTGTACGGTCAGGAAATCCAAATCGATACCCAGTGGCTCACCCAAGCGGAATCGCACCCGCAGTGCATCCTTCAAAGCTTGTGTCAGCAATGGGTTCATCGCAGGAGTGGCATACTTCTTGAAAAAACCTGCAGCTGTCATCGCGGAGCATGCGGAGCGCACTCCTCTGCTACAAAATAACTTGGAGGAAAATTGGCGAGGTCAAACGGTCAAACCAATACCGAAGTGTATTGATCAGAGTGGATCCGTGCTGCCTTCCCAGCAACAGTCTTCACCGGAAGTAATGATTTAATGCCAGCAAATACATACCAAAAATATCCAAAAATGATCAAAAGATTCAAAAGCTTGTGGATTGGGGGTCTTGCAATACCCTTGATACCCACTCGGCTGCAATTCAAAATCATTTGGCACCTGGGCTGCAAGCGACATTGGTGCCAGCAGCCAGTGCAGCTCGGACTGTTCCAGAAGGGGTCGACTTGAAGCCTTGCAGCGCGTACATGTCCTCAGTGACACTGTCACATGGGCACTGAGTTGGCCAGTGCAAATGCATTTGTTGAGAGGAAATAGTCTACAATACTCGAAGATCACCCAATATCTAAAAAAAAATGGAAGTTTCCAGTATGGTGCCAAGACGGAAGGTTGCCCCCACTAGCCTCTGTCTTCCTTGGTGATACCAACGTTTCTGCATGGCAAGAGACCGAAATGGAGTCACAGTCGGTCACGACGACACCGTCAAAGCCCCACTTCTCCCGCAAGAGCCCACGCAGAAGCCGCTTGCTTCCGCAGGAAGGGACGCCGTTCACCTCCGGTGGAGCTAGAAGTTGTCTAACTTGTCTATGCTGTGGCACTCTAAAGTTGGTGCAGTGATAAGACCATACAGGGCCTATCCAAAGCAAAGTGTCCATTTCAGAGGTCCAAAATCGCAAAATCTCTTCATTGGCATAAGAGTAAACCGATGAGGAATGTCCAACATTAGCTTTCGCTCCCTGCGCCTGGTTGTAGGCACACATCACTCCAAGGGCTTTGGCCTTTGCGCATGCCTTGAAGGGCTTGGCATAGGATTCTGCGAAGTCACGGCGTGACACAATGGCATTCCTCAGCAGCATTAGCTCAGCAGCTAGCATGCAAACTCCATCCCCTGATGCTGATGATGCTGCTTCTACTCCTGATGCTGATGGTTGACGACAGTCACTGTGGTGGTGGTGATGGTGGTGACACTTACATACAATAACGACTTACATGAGAACCACTTGGTCCAACAGCCTTGGAAAACCACACATCTTTTTGCCGTGCGTCTCGTTGTGTCGGCTAAGATTGGACTGCCCGGGCAGAGTTTGTCTCATAGACTCGGTCCTATGCAGCGGCACATGAAGCACACACTTGGTAGGTAGTTTTATCCTCGTCTCAACAAATGGCTTTGATGTACAATGTACATTCTTGCTCTCGTCTGAAACATTGAGCATATTCAGCGCCCGCTGCGTACAAATCAACAACACTTTCCTGCTGCATCCCATTGACAAGAGTAACGGTGAGTAACCCAGCCTGTTCAGCAAAGTGGGTCCTCCCTCAAACGAGTAGGCTGCAAAATGCTTACCTTCGCTGAGCAAATTTCCAAAATCCAGCAGCACGCATCCTCTGCATACCAAAGTTCCGCCAAGGCACAGGAAGCACCTGCTTGTGGGGTGCTAGTGCCTTCGATAGGGCTTTGGATGCCAAGCACCTCGCTGCACATCAACTTCTGTCTGACACAGCGGATCTTGCAGCATTGACTCACCCCGATGTCCTCCTGCCGCCAATGGGTCACGCCAGGTTCAACAAATGCCGCGCCCCAACCCTCTAACCCTCTCTTGTAGGCAAGGCACGTATTCCTCTGCAAAGGCGCTACTGAGCTCAGGGCTTTCTCCTGGGGTCTCTTGACCACGACCCCAACGCGGATCCCGGAACAGGTTCACGTTAAACTGCAGCAGCAGGCCACCATAGCGACCTCGGGGTTTCAAAGGATTCAAGTGGAAATGATTCAACAATGAGGAAGATAAGCTAGGTTTGGTGTGGAAGTCCACCACTTGAGGCCCTTCAGACCATTGAGTGTTTCAGTCAGATGCCTCAGGTTTGCCCTTCATAGCATGTCGGTAACATACAGCCTAGGAAACCTCTAACATGTCTCTGGTATGCCCTTAATAGCCCTGTATGTCCGCAACATACAGCCTCACAAACCCCTAAAATGCTTCTGGTATGCCTTTCATAGCCGTGTATGTCAGCAACATACAGCCTAGGAAACCCCTAAGATGCCTCTGCTTTGCCCTCCATAGCCCTGTATGTCCGCAATGTACAGCCTAACAAACCCCTAAG
>Ga0126342_10019087_pt1 | contig 11693 bp, 10 predicted proteins | sample Cyp1metagenome_FD_92528 | JGI IMG/M metagenome (GOLD analysis project Ga0126342, IMG submission 92528) | Coral microbial communities from Lord Howe Island, Old Settlement Bay, Australia - Cyphastrea 1 metagenome | ecosystem: Host-associated > Invertebrates > Cnidaria > Coral ... | reverse complement strand
TGATATTATATTATATAATTTTATATATTATATTATATTATATTATTTATTATATATTATATTATATTATATATTATATTATATTATATTATATTATATATTATATTATATTATATTATAATATTATATTATATTATCATAATATATTATATTAAATTAAATTATACTATATTATATTATATTATATTATATATTATATTATATTATATTATTTTATTTTATTTTATATTATATTATATTATATTATATATTTTTATTATATTATATATTAAATTATATTATATATATTATCATATTTATATATATATTGAATATGTGGGTGTTTTAGTGTTTCATCATAAACCGTCGTTAGATAGCCTGTGTCTTATACAGGGCTGATGTTCAAGCAAGTGGCTAGCACAAAGTTTGCAAAGTCATGAAAATTCAACCAGAAGTTACAGGACAACTACGAGGACAACGAAGTCTGGTAGATTATGTGTACCAAACCTCCCAGCATGTCTCTAAGGTAATTCTCAAACAAATGAGGCCTTGTTTCTTGATGTTTTTTGCTGCTTGACCCTCATCAACCACTTTTTTCTGAGCTTATGAAACCAAATACCAGTTACACTAATTATCAGACACGTTCTAGACGTGAACAATAAATAACGCTATTAAGGTTTACAATGGTTCTCATCAGGTTTAGGGGATAGGCTTTAGGGTTGACCATGATCGTGGTGATGATGATGATCATGATCATCATCATCATCATCATCATCACCATAGATGTCCTTTTCCCTTTGGTTGGTTGATGAAAAAAGAGGGGGTTGTTTACCCCTTTACCCTCATTGAGACTCCGGGGAGGCCCCAGGCTCTTGCCAGGTGATCCCATATTCTCCCATGAAATCTGTGCCCATCAAAAATGGGGGGGTTCCTAAACCATTGGGGATCCCCAAAATAGTTAGTTTATAATGGGAAAAAAACATTATATACTGGTTGGTGGTTTTAACCATCTTGAAAAATATTAGTCAATGGGAAGCATTATCCCATATATTATGGAAAATAAAAAATGTTTGAAACCACCAACCAGCATTAAAATAGATGATTTGGAGGTACCCCCATGTCAGGAAACCTCCACATGGTCTGTGGCTTTCCCAGCTTTCCCCCTCAAAAAGGTCCACGTTGCATCTCTGAGCAAAGTGCTGACAGCGTTGTACCCGCTATCCACACGGCATATCCTGGGAAAAGCGAATGCTTAGATCGTCCATCTTAAATGGCTAGGATTACGTCAAGTTCGGTACAAACTTGGGAATTTCACCAAAATCAAAGGAAAGCAGCAAAACTGGTTGGTGCTATACCTACCCCTCTGACACATATGAGCTCGTCAGTTGGGATTATCGTCCCCTATGGAAAAATAAAAGTCATGTTCCAAACCACCAACCAGAAAAGCCGAATTTCACCCAGCACAATGGTGATGTACCCAACAAGAATGGGATTGGCCCACCAGAAAGGCTAGGGCCCTAGGCACTCACTTTGGACACCGCTCCACAACTCACTTTGCACACCGCCAACAAATTCACATTGAGCACCAGCCATGTTTAGAGCCTTTTAGGGTTAAAAAAGGGGTAGGTGGAGGTGTCGCCCACCAGAAATGGGGATCTAACCCACAAGACTAGAATTTCATGGGTTTTTTTCGCCCAGCAAACTGGAAATTGAACCCACTGAAACCGGGATAGCCTCCAGCAATCGAACCTGGCATGTTTGAAAACTCCCATTTTGAATAGGAGGCACCGATTAGTATAAATAGGCTGATTTTCTGGATGATGCTCCGTTACCAGGATTCAATACTAAGAATGGCAGGGACATGGTGGTGGCCTATCATCGAAATCCCATGTATTCTCTATATAGTTCTCTCAAAAAAAACACGTGCGGGATGTGTCCAATTCCACGAAAAAGAAGGGAATGGTCTGGTGGATCCTCAGCGGTTTTAGCCAGCAAGGCACGTTTTTCGTGGATCCTCAGCATCACCTGGACAAGTTTTCTTCATGAGTAGATTGAAAAACACAACCCAGGGGTCAAAAACCTACCCCAGAATAGTAACTCTGCGTTCTTTTCAGAAATAATTTAGCTCAGTTCCAACTTATCACAAATTCAACGACATGTTGAGGTCGAAATATCTGCAATCTCTGCAAAATTCTGGTCGAAATATCACTTTGATCTTCGATGGACAAGAAATGGGCTGAAAATGGCATCAAAGTCCCATGTTGTTTATCATCATATGGTTTATATGTTCCCTATTCAAATTGCCATTCATGGCATAAGTTTTATGGTAATTTAACATACCTATAAAAAATGTCTAATTCGCAGATGATTTATGGTGATGTGCCTATTAACATGTTGAATTTCAATAGTTATATTAAATTACCGGAGGGTATGGGGTACTGTATCCAACCCGTTTTCAGACACACCCATATCAACTATATAGTGTTTCAATCCCTATTTTGCTGGTAAGTGGGCCACACTTTAACTGATTGATCTCCACAGTGTCCAATATATTGTAATTTGTATTGTATCCCAATACACCCCATTTCTGTTGGTTAAATGAAATTCTGTGTTGGTGAAAAAAACGAGTTCTTGATTGGTGAAATCCCCGCATGTTTTCATGAACCATGTGGCTTTGTCCAACAGGACATAGCCCCAGAAAACATTGGGAGAATGATGGCAATCTTTTGGATCTGGCGCAAATCCCCCAATGGTTATCATATTTTGGGTGACTTGGAACCCACATATGACTGCTTCATTCCAAACTTTATAAATCCCAGACTTCTTGGTATCCAATTTCAATCCATTTCATACCATGTGGCCCCCCCCAGTTTTTAGATGGTTTATAAACCCATGAACTATAGTTCTTTGCGTATCATAAACCCAAACGTGAAATTGCAGTTGTAAACGCACCAACTGAATGCTATCGTGTTATCGTAAACGGGGGCCCCACGTTGCTGCGTGAAATCAGCTACTGTACATCCCGTCTGGGTATCATATTTCACTAAGCTGAAGAGTTCGGCACCTTTAATTCCATTGCTTAACCATCATTTTCCCTATGAAAAATTGTCATTCTTCAGACAGACCCCTGGGTAAATGATAACATTTCACTCATCTGAATTATATTGCGGCCACAAATTCCAGGCTTCGGGAGAACGACGTGAGGTCGTGATCAATTTTACCCAGACTGAACAGGGATAATATTCATTATACCACTATATCACTATATACCCATTGGTGATATATCCCAAATACTTCCAAATACCATGGTGATATATGGATATATGGATATAACCCACAATCATCACCATTAATCATCTCACAAAAATCATCCAAGGAAAATTACTACACTATTAGTCACTAATGATAATCCATATAGAATCATTACTACATTAATCCCATTAATCATCCCATTAATTGCTACAATGTCACTATTATACAATATTAGTCACTAGTAATGTTACTATTCATGAGCCACTATGATAATCCACTAGTAATGTTACTATTAATCCACTATATTAATCACTGATAATTAATAAATAAATCCATATAATCTGATTAGTCAACTAGTTATAATGAATGATTAATTATATATAAAACTCCATATTATAACTAGTAATTAATCATTAGTCACTATAGTCCGTTATTAATTATTAGTAATCCACTATATTACTATATTAATCTACTATATTACTATATTAGTCACTATGGTCCATTATACTTGGTGGCTCATCCCACTTCGTAAGTGGTTTATAACCCCAGTGATTTACATGGGATCAGTAGGGTTAATCCACTGAAATAACTGGGGTGAACTAACCCACAAAAACGAGCCGTGGTTAGTTCGCCACCAAGTAACTACACTATTAGTACACTATTAGTCCATATATATATATATATATATATATGTATATATATATATATATATTTATATGAGCCATATATATATAGTTATATATATATAAATAACTATATATATATATACATATTAGTCCAGGATTAATACACTATTAGTCACTATAACAGTGAAATCCGCCAGCATTTTCCATGGCAAAAACCGTGGCACCGTGGCCTCTCTGGGATGCGTCTCGTCCGACTCGTCCCGCGCCGCGGCGATGGCCTTCAAGGCGCCCTTGGGGCCTGTGATGCCCAGCCTGGGGGCGTGGAACCACGGGATCTTGGTACATCGATATTTAGTGATTTATAGTGGTTACCCTCTGGTTAACTAACATAGCTATGGAGAATCACTATTTTTAATGGGAAAATCCACTATAAATGGCAATTTTCAATTGCTATGTTAGTTTACCACAGGGTAGTTCAACAAAAGATCAAGATGTGGTTATTTGATTTTGTGGTTTTAGAGTAGTTATTTATAGCGGTTATTAGTTCAAAATTAACAAATTTTAACAAGATCAACAAAATTTGGATAAGATATTTATTAGTGATTATAGTACATAGTTGAATAATTAATAACATTATAGTAACAAATAGTGAAAGGAATATTTTACCAACAGTGTTAGTATATATAAATATATATTTATATTAATTATGTATATAGATATTTACTGGTTGGTGGTATACCTACCCCTCTGAAAAATATGAGTTCGTCAGTTGGGATGATGACATTGCCAACTGAATGGAAAAATAAAATTCATGATCCAAACCACCAACCAGTTTATTAGTGATTATAGTACATAGTTATATTTAGATAGCATAATATAGTGAATAAGACGATATACTAAAAATAATACATACGTCCAGATATATAGTTCTTGCTGAACCAATAGCCCATATCCCATATGCTCTATGTATGGTATATTTACTTACATTTGGGTGATTTTGTTCGGGTAAATGTTGGAAAATATTCCATACATGGAGCATATGGGTACATAGTATATATATATAATCCCATTTAATATTGGTGAATAATGATTAAGATGGATTTATAATGGTTATTAGTTCAACATTTATTAACAAGATCAACAAGATTTGGTTAATCAACTAACTATCCGTTTATAATCTATATCCCATATGCTCCATGTATGGTATATTTGCTTACATTTGGGTGATGCTTAGGGTAAATGTTGGTAAATATTCAATACATGGAGCATATGGGTGTATATATATATATACAATCCCATTTGACATGGGTTAATAATGGTTAATATGGATTTATAATAGGTATAATCCCATGTATATATATGCGAGTTAAATATGGATATGATGAAGCCATATGGGCATATGTATAAATTTGTACGTAGCATATGTATATATATATAAACATATACATATACAAACTTTTATGGTTACATACGTGGATATGTATATAATCATGTATATACATCCATGTAACCATTTTGAAGCCATGAATAACCATAAAGGTTCCACTACAGATATATCACCATGGTAAAAGAATGGTGAAATATATATACAGTGTATATATATATACAGGTATAACAATAGGATATGCCCAGCCTTTTGGGGGGTTATTTTTCACTAGCCGAGTTGGCGAACATAACTCCAATAACTACAACTTATAGGGGATGGGGTGGGGGGTTTGGCTATGTCTTGTGGGTTGTAACTAACTTGACTTCCAACTAGGGGGGGCCTCGCAGCTATGGAAAATAATCCATTTGCGTGTGTCTGAAAATCTGGTATGCTATGGAATATCCCCAAATTGTCATTTTGATACAGAAAATATGATGAATCATCAGTTTTAGGGGTACCCTATTTTCAGACAAACCCATTTACAGATGACTACCTATTAAGAAGAGTAATTGTTCATAGCAAACTGCTGATCATTATCAGAGGTGAGAAACAAATGAGCAGTGTGACCTAAACCCGCGTTCGTCGTCCATACTGGTTGGTTGGGACTGGGATTTCCCACGGATTGTGATAATCACGGAGGTTCTGAACACTGCTCCAATGGTGGCACTGTACTTATATAATCGGGATATAATGAGAATTTGTTCATGAGAATAATGCGATATAATAGGGATTTCATTGGGATTTTCTGGGATTCATAGGCGATGATGCACCCAGGATGCGGCATAGGAATTTGCTGAATCACCAAGAAAATCTATGAGGATTTAGAGCCAAATGAAATGGGATATGAGATCAATGGGTTAATCATGGGATTGAAGCAATCATCTTTGAGTATAGTTGCATTGGGATTTAAGATTCATGGCTTTTTGGGGGGATTTCATGGGGATTGAATCGGGATCAATGGTTTTACATTTGGGATTAAGTCCATGATTGCGAATGAGTCCTATACATTGGAGGAACTGAATGTTTCATATTACTGTACTTGGGGGATTCGGCATTGCTATATTTCGTTGATTTCACCAATTGATGGGAAATTGCAACCAATGAAATTGGATATTAAAAAAAAAACGATACCCTTCGGTGTCATCAGCTACTTGGCCCGCTGGGAGATTGCTTCCCAGCCTGGGAAAAGATGGGAAAATCATCAAACTCAATGTCGAGTTGGTGGTTGACCTACCCCTCTGAAAAATATGACTTCGTCAGTTGGGATGATTATCCCATATATTGTGGAAAGTCATGAAAGTCATGTTCCAAAGCACCAACCAGATGTTGCTTTGAATGGGTTTCCATACATGGAAACACCAAAAATTCTTGTATATTTATGGAGGTTCCTAGGTGGGAAAGTTGTGTCCCAGTATGGCTTCATGGTTTCGATATGGGACATAAAGCACGGATATTTGAGCATGAAAAAAGGGACTTCATCCATGGACTATGGATCTGCGGTCTGAAAATGGAGGATTTGGCAATGTAATGAGGACCTCACATGGACGGTTTATGTACCCATCATTTGATGGTGATTTTAAAAAAATGGGATGGCATAAATGGCAGGTAAGTTTCGCACATTTCTCAATCATGAATGTCAGGGGCCCCCTGGCATTGGGTACCAACGGGGAGCCATTGAAATGGTCAAAAAAACTCATCCTAGGCCATTGGAACCAGCAACGTGGGGGATTTTACCGTGAAAAAATCATGAAAGATATGGGACAAAAAAATACCCAAAAAGCAAAAAAAAGGTGGGACTAAATGGACTAAATCAAGAAAAAATAGGAGCAAAACTTGGGAGTTTTGATCAGAATTGAGATTGACCTGATATGACGACAAACGTGGATGAAAAAACCGTTTGAATTTATGAGAATAGAAGCGTCAAACGCAGGGATATACTCGGCCATCGAGAAATCCGTCATCAACGATCCTAAATGTATGATGTGTATGTATGTGTATGGGAGAGTATATAAACCCAGCAGATCTAACAAGCTTGATGTCAACGGAGCAATTGCCCCAGCGAACATCCCCAAATTCCCACTGCAAATGGATCCGTCAGTTGCCCATGTACAGTCCTGGCGATTCGCGATTCGGAGCAAACACATCATTCTACTTTAAGAACAGTTTTGTGAAATATGTGTCTGAATAATACTTTTGGAGCTTCATTTGAGCAGAAATAAGTGCTCGACTTGAAAACTGTTCGATCTAAAAACGCTCGAGCACGCATTAAGCAACAAAATATCGAAGGGACGCTTTTTTAGAGTGCGCTCGCGTGTGGTCTTGTGCGCTCGTTTGCACGATTGTGCGCTCGGAGTGCAGCCTCGATTCAAATAGATTCAAGAATTATACTGGTTGGTGGTTTCAACCCCTCTCAAAAATATGAGTTCGTCAGTTGGGATGATTATTCCCAATATATGGAAAAACAAAAGTCATGTTCCAAACCACCAACCAGTATACAATTATCCAAAAGTGCTCAGTTGCCTAAAGTTTTTTCAAACATCGATCTTCCGGAAAATGCGACGAAAAGCAGGTTGACTGAGCACATTCGTAGAATGAATCTCTGATCCAGATGATAAATGTGCATTCACATTCAACTTAACATTGATCCAGATTGCAACAGATGATAAATGTTAGTGTGATTTATCATCTGTTGCACATTCAACTTAACATTCAACTTAACGCTTTCAACGAGTTGTTGCCAAACGTCCCCCGTCGCAAAGCCGCCAAGTTGGCCAAGGTACCAAAAAAGATAAGAAATGTAGATGGTCGCCAGTGTAGTGGCAAACATCATCTCTTCAACCGCACATCCCATGGCTCACAGAACGGGCAGGTGAAATTTTGTGCAAGGTCAGGCTCGCAAGTCAAGGACTGGACAAAAAACAGGGAATCGATTTTTTGATGTCTTTTCCAATGTCAGAATGTCCCATTAATGGTCAGTATAAAAAAAAATCATTATATATATATATACCCATAGGATCCATGTATGCTATATATGGTTACATTTACCATCCATATACCCCAAATGTTAGCATATATACCAGCACCATGGATCCGTCATGGGATATATATATATATATATTGGTTTTGAACCATAAATTATCATCATTTCTGATCACTATTGAGCACCCTTCTCACAACTCCATGTGGTTGATTCTCATTTTTGCTGCAAGTCTGCAATATTGCCGATGACGTCATGTAGGGAAATGATGTAGTCATCACTTCATATCCCTAAACTGGAAAGGTTAACTCTCTTGGTGGTTCCCATATTAGTGAACCATCATGTTTTTATTATTATTAGATGGGGTCTGGTCGGCAAGTCCGCTGTTTCCTCTGGATATTTACCTTATTTTAAAGCTTGCTATAGTAATAGTATGTAATAGTATAGATGACCCATTTAGTACAATATAGTTCAATGATAAACATGATGATTTGCCGATGAAAAATGGTGATGTTCCTGCTGCTATGTTTGATGCGGCGTGGAAGGAGGTGGTCACTGAAGAGCCATGGAGGGCCATGGAGGGCTCCAAATCCAAAGCCATTCTGGATGGAAAGGACATCTACCCTCCTGTTTTTTCTAACGTGGCAATTGGAAATTCCCTAGAAATGGAAGTTTAAATGGGATAATAATTAAATAATTAATCTATACCCATGATTGATGATCGGAGGGTATTGATATCGGAACATCATTTTTCATAGCGATAAATGAAGGTTCTCCATGGTCTTTCTGGAAAATATCGGCATGGGTCAAAATTGAAAATACGAGTACCCCGGTACCCAAACCGTGCGTTCTTGGATCATGGAGAAGCGATGATGACTGTCTTAGAGGACTCGGAAAAAATTCGCACTCTCAGGAAATATCAGCACCCCTGCCAAATCAACCTGAAAAAATGTGGAAAGCATGAATTTCCAATGTTGAATTCGAGCGTCAAGGATCAAACTGATTTCTAGACATCTTTTGTGGATATTCATCTTATCTAAATGGGAAACATCCCGTAAAAATCAAAAATGCTGTGCCCCAAACCGTTGTTTCCCTCCTTGAACATTGTCCGAGTTCTGAATGTGGGCCTTTTTTGGGTCTCCAATTTCCCAAAAAAATCCCGTAGCACATCCCACATACCCCCTATACATATTGTCTGGTTGGTGGTTGACCTACCCCTCTGAAAAATATGAGTTCGTCAGTTGGGATTATGATATTCCCAACTGAATGGAAAAATAAAAGCCCATGGTTCCAAACCACCAACCAGTTGTTGGTTATATCTGGATTTTAGGGTGAACTCCCAAATCAGAAAGTCCTCCGAACTCCCACCTTTGGAACAGGTCGAAGATGGAGCGTTCCATCTCGTGGTCGCCCAGCTAGAGCCCCCGGCTGCAACGGAAATCTTCAAGATTTCAGGTGGATTAAGGAGTAATACGTGGGGACGAAATGGGGTATAATTAATGGGGCTACGTATCAACAAAAATGATGATAGCGGCTGCGTTTGTTGGACTTTCTGGGAACTTTGAGATTTGAGTGTCATTCAACTAACAAATATCATGCGGGGGTTTTGGTCAAATATGGGAATTTTGAGAGCTTTCAAGATTGGAATCGAATCGGGACTCAACAAAACATTGGTATTGCTTATGATGAACTGGCGAACAAACAAAAAGAGGGATATTCGGCAAATCATAGCACTTTTGTATGGGTCAAAATCACGAAAAACTGGAAACCACAAAGGAAGTGGTCAGCGATCATGATATATGTACTAAAGCATCCCATTCTTGCGTTCCCATCTTGACACATCACGGAGCATTGGAAACAATTCATCTCGTTGATGCTAATATGAATGTCAACTGGGAACGTCATCATCATCATCATCATCACCACCATCATCATCATGATCATCATCTTCTTAAAGATGGAGCAGAACGATTTGAAATCACCACCGAAACATCGTGGACCACCTGCATGTTGTCTTAAAGAAACTGTCAACCAGGGTCAACAACGAACCCGTCACAGGCTCTTTCGCTGAGCGAAACCTGAATCGCCTGAATCCTACCCAAGGAAATCGTGCATGACAGGCTGCACGATAACTCTGCTACCAATCATCTCAAGTAAGTAATGTCAACCCTGGGTTAATAAACCCCAAACAGCTGTTTAATTGGGAGGCTACCTTTTTTAGTACCAGATTGGTTGACTAGTGGAGGAGTACCCCCTAATTAATAAACCATGGTATACCAATTTCATTGTACATCCCATGTCATCCCATGTCTGTCATCCACCAGGACCTCAATGAGTTAGTTTGTGATCCAATTCTTGGGGTCTTTGATTAAGTGATCCCCCGTTCGTTAGTTCGCTGTAGTTTTTTCGTTTTTTCACACTCATGTTTGCTGATCTTTAACCTTCGAATTTTCCACATGTTTCATTGAAATCAAGTTGTGTTGTCAAAATCCCTAGTTTTTTGCAGTCGAGATCCCAAATTTTGTTGATAAAACAACAAATGTCTGATGAAGATCCGCATTGCTAACTGGCAAAAACAACAAATTTATATAAATTTATGATGAAAATCGGTGAGATGGTATAAATTTCTACAAATTTGTTGTCTGATTTGGTAATATGGTATAAATTTATGATATACAAAATTATACAAATGGTATATTTTTACAGGTCTTTTAGATGGTTCGGATCTCCGCTTCACCGGCAGAGCTGGGTGAGTCGCACAGCGCAGACCGCGAAGTCTTCCAGGCTGGCAGCAATGGCACGCTGCAATTCCTCCTCCTGTGGACATGGTCAGCACCACAGGTCTTTATATATATATATATAGATAGAATAGCTATATATAAACATTATATATATACACAGTTTTGAATATAGATAGAATAGTTAAAAATAATTATATGTATATATATATATAGAACAGTTATATAGATATGATATAATAATAGTTTTACGATATATGTATAATATATATATATATATGTATAAATATAAATATATATATGTGTGTAAATCGAAGGAAGTTAGAAATCAAACTTCCGACAATATGGACAGATGAAAAGCAGAGGTGGAGCAGAAGAAGAGAAGAGAAGGGCAGAAGAGAGAAGATCAGAGAAGAGAAAGAGTCAGAAGAAAGAAGATGCAGGTGCGCGAAAAGGTAGGAAAGTCGCGAAACACTGTCTTTTTCCAATGATTTGTGGCTCCAGAGGGTCGAAAAGTAGGCTCGCTAAAGCAGCGGGTACGGAGCCAGCTGGCCAGGTGAGAGATGAAAAATTGCACGCCGTTGTGGCGCGAAGCACATTTCCAAGTCAAAATGTTAAAAACACCAGGGGTTCGGACCACTTTTGGAAGTTGAGATGTCGAAAAAGTGCACGCCGTTGTGGCGCGAAGCACATTT
>Ga0126342_10019086_pt1 | contig 11693 bp, 14 predicted proteins | sample Cyp1metagenome_FD_92528 | JGI IMG/M metagenome (GOLD analysis project Ga0126342, IMG submission 92528) | Coral microbial communities from Lord Howe Island, Old Settlement Bay, Australia - Cyphastrea 1 metagenome | ecosystem: Host-associated > Invertebrates > Cnidaria > Coral ... | reverse complement strand
TGTTGATGGTTAAATCCTTATTTTGACTGGTTAAATCATGTTAAATCACTACTTGTTGATGGTTAAATCCTTATTTTGACTGGTTAAATCATGTTAAATCACTACTTGTTGATGGTTAAATCCCTATTTCTTGAACGGTAAAGAGCCCCAGGGGTTCAGCCGCGCCACTCATCAGCGCCTGGCGCGACTGCAGCTGCCAGGTCTCTTCCTCTGTGGGAACCCAGCCTGCAAGCTCCCCCGCCTTCCTCGGCTGCGATGACTAAAATGTACATGCAACCAAATGCCGAAAATTACCGATGTAGATAGATATAGATATACTTAGATATAGATATAGATATAGATATTAGATATAGATATACATATAGATATAGATATAGATATAGATTAGGGACAGAGAGAGGGAGAGAGAGAGAGAGAGATTGCATACACAGTTATATATATTCAATATGTCCAACACATGTATATGCATGTAATTTCTATCTTCTATATAGATATATTGTACATACATAATATATGTATATATACATATGTTTGGCCTGAAAACATTACAGGTTTGCAACTTGTGCTTACGGGTAGGTCCTTTGATCCTGGCTTTTCTTCCGAAGTCACAGGGAGTTGAAGATGGCAATGACGTGTGCGTTCGACCCACGATCATGGCAAAAAAAAATGCCCTGCGGCCCACACATGTTTGAAACAGGGTGACCCGAAAAAAAAAGACTTTATGGAGAATGATGCCGCATCCAAAAACAGTGGAAATAATGCATCATCTGCAAAAAAAAAATAATACGCTTTATCTCTCCCACTCTCTCAGAGTATCATCACATACCCTCTGGTTATTTAACATAGCCATGGAAAATGGCCCATTTATAGATGGTTTACCTATTAAAAATGGTGATTTTCCATAGCTATGTTAAACAACCAGAGGGTAAATTGAATTGTGCTGGGCATCTCTCGCCAGCGTAAAATCTTCATCGGTCCGAAGTACCGCACCGCCTCTGAAAGCCAGTCCTTGGATCTGCCCGGCAGATCCAATGGCAAGTTCTGAGTCTACGCCTCCCCCCTTGTAAAATATGCTCTTTAAAGGAACAAAGGCATCGAAGCCAAGTTTTTTTCCATGAAAAAAGGACCGTGTCCAAGAGGAGAATCATCTTCCATTTGGCTCATGGATGTCAGTGGTCCATGTGGGGTTTTGAAGGAGGGTAGGCCTTACCCAAAAGTTCATTCTTGGAAGGCAGCTATATGCCTGGTAAGCGGCATGACTCACGGTCGACAAGGGGAAGTGAAACTGCAGTGGAAGCCTCGGCCAAGGACTGGAAATGTCAACCAATTCAAATGTTCTGTTCTATGTTATTGGATTGGTCTTTTGTAGCGCCTTTCGGGAAACTATTGCGACTTTTTCAGAAAAGATCAAGATTTGCTGTCCAGCCAGCAACTCCAGTAGTATAATGTGGCCAAGCGGACTCCCACCGCCCACTACCCATCTCTGCTGAAATTGGAGATGGTTTATTGGGCGTCCCTTAATGATCCCAATAATCATTCCAATAACCCCCCAAATCATGGTCCATGATATATATATATATCAAACTCTCCAATTTACATGGCTAGCCCCAAAATGTACCAATATAGATATCGGGTTTACTACATTTTGATCATGCGATTCCCATTTGGGGATGGTTGCATCCCATGATCTTCCCCGATAGTCATCAAATAATGATTGCTACAAAATGGTAGCAATGTTCCGAATGAAACCATCCCCACTTGACCCAGCCAAAACCTAACCTCTTCCCATCTTCCCACTTTTTTGTTTGCTGAATAATCCCCTATAAAAACCTCCCAAAACCCAGGTGAGCCATTGAAAATACCCCCAAAAAAACCATACTCGGTGGTTGATAGATTTCCCATGATTTCCCTACCATGGCTTAGAACTCCCTATTTCCATAACCCAATCACCCGGTATCTTCAATGGCTCCCCCTGCCGCCGTGCTGCGAGCCCAGGGCCCTCGTGAGTTCCGTCATCCGCGCCGTGCGCTCTGCCACTGGCGATAGCAGACCGTGCACCGAACGCGAGGCGTGGCTCAGGGACCGCAGGCTTCCTCGGCTGGATCCCTAGCGTTCATTACACCACTAAAAACCTCAGCCGGGTTCTCAGCTTTTGGCTCACCAAACTAGCAGCAACATTAAGGGCCGGGGTGCCCCAAAACACGTGGTTTCCCTGTTTTGTTTGAATGATCTGGGGATCCCGATTCGAGCTTCGTGGGCTGGAAACCAGCGCCACGGCCCACAGCGCATCGTTCAAGGCCAGATCGCTGGCTGCCATGGTGGCAGCTGGTCAGAAATGAGAGGAGATTTGAAGGAAAAAGATGAAAAAGCCGCAAAGTTGGCGTATCTTGGGCAGATTCAAGGGGTGTAGGATTCTTGCAACTTGACATGATTCGAATTATGGGAAAATTGTGGTTGCTAACTTGCCAATATGTATGTGGCAGTCTCTTTGAGCACATTGCACACCAAATATACAGCACAAGGACAACAAGGACTTGGCCAACCTTGCTAAGGCACCTCATGATTTCTCAATGAAAGGTGGCATGTTGTCCTTCGACCCAAACGGCCAATCACCGCGGACTGTATCGAGCACAGGGCACCAGCGCATGACTAGTGATCCATATCCCTTGACCCAGGTTCTGACTGCGATGCTTCGGTAATCAAACATGGCTTGCTGGAAAAGCCATGTAGTTCGATGGTTTTCCCATTCAAACCTCTACAGGGCCTTTTCCAGGCTTCCCTTGTGGTGATGGGTCCCACCCTCGGTGGCGCCTCCATTGGTTGCCGCCCTTGCGACTCCTACAGGCTTCATGGGGTAAAGGTCAAACACAGGGAATGGTGGGGATCTGTGACCTTCAGCGTCAAAGGTGGGCTGCTGATTTCACACCGCGTCGAAAATTGGTCGATCTGGTGCGACCCGGCTCAATGCCGAACTGAACATGCGGCTTGATTGAAGTCAACCTAGTGGAAATCAAGAGTTCCGATCTTCTGCTTTTTCTAATACCCTCTGGTTATTTAACATAGCCATGGAAAATCACCATTTTTGATAGGTAAACCATCTATAAATGGGCCATTTTCCATGGCTATGTTAAATAACCAGATGGTAATTTACGTAAAGCGGTAAAAGCCATAATTTGGTGTATGAGTTTTCTCTGGTGAATGGCCTTGAAGCCTTGCCATTTTTTGCCCGGACTTGCTAACACATGCCAACACTGCAGCATGGTAGGCCCCTTCCAGCAAAACAGGGGAACCTCTGACATCAGCAGACTGAACCTGAACAAAACTTACATTGGGTCACCGAGTCGCCTCCTGATCATTTACCCTTTCGTACACTAACATAGCTATCGAAAATGGACCATTCGTAGATGAATGACCTATGTTACATCACCAGAATGTATTTATTTCCAACTTGCTTAGCGGTTCCTATAGGCATCAGATCCCACAGCTGAGTTCTGCATGCAACCGGTCACATCCAGCTACCCTGGGAGCGCCCCAGTTGCCAGGAACCCGCCATGTGCGGAGAACCCATGCCAGCCATGGTAAAGAAGCCACGTCATCCGAAAACGGCCATTTTTTGCAGAGTTTTTTTCGACATTGAAGATGTTCTCATGGCTGTGTTGCTCCAGTTTTCACTTAACCATGGTTAACCATGGTTAACCACCTTACCTTTGGGTCCAAACACAGCCCCGGGAAGATCTTCGGCATTTCTCTGATGGCACCATGGATCCATTCATCACATTTTCGGCTCACGCGGCGCGATGAGGGCGGCACTGGGATCATCTCTAGTTCAATAGTGCCGAACATAGCCATGAATATAATACGTACATAGAGATATAGAGAGAGCTGCAGAGAGAAAGAGAGAGAGAGAGAGAGTAGAATTAGACGAGAAGAGAAGAGAAGAGAATAGAATAGATTAGAATTAGAATTAGAATTCAATAGAATAGAATCGAATCAGAATCGAATCAGAATCGAATCAGAATCGAATGGAATAGGATAGGAATAGGAATAGGAATAGGAATGGAATAATAGAAATAGGAATCGAATAAAAATAGAAAGTGGAATTGAATAGAACTAGAAATAATATGAAAATAGAATAGAAATGGAATAGATTATAGATTAGAATATGTAGAATACTTCGATTGGAATATAAAGATTGGAATAGATTGGAATAGACTGGGATAGATTGGAATAGATTGGAATAGATTGGAACAGATAGATAGACAGATAGCCAGATAGACAGATAGCAATGCCAATCCCATCCCAGCTTGTGCTGGGGCAGCAACTCAGAGGTTGATGATCCCAGCAAACCATCACTGGATCCCAGATCTTAGGCACCCTCCATGGCAGGAGCCTTGAAGGAGGTTCGGAGTTCCTGCCGGTCTGATGAATCTGAAAACAGGGAAAAAAACAAAATCCCAGGATTTCATCCCCATTTTTGGCCACATGACTTTCCCATGAAAAGTTCTGGCAATTTGATTGGTATCCACCTGAGTATGGATCAAAGATTGGGGTACCAACAGGCAAGAAACTAGGGAAAAAGTGTATCGTGTCAGACCGACCAGTTTTGGAGGCGACAATGATTTTGACCCACAGCGTGCTTCTGAATGTGATTGGCTGGGCGTGTGGGTCAACTAGACAAAGATCGAACTCACAATGTGATCCGGTCCTCGCCTGGAAATTGCATGAAATTGCCCCATGTATGCCCATTTTCGGGTGGATTTAGGGGCCTCCAAAAATGTGATCCAAAGGTATGGCAACCCCAGGTCCGCTCTCAGGCCTCACGGCTTGGGTCCATAAATCTCATCAACAGCTCGTCATCAATTTCAGCACGGGCCTGGAGTGGTACGTAATTGGTTCATCAATCTGGGTGCTATAAGCTATTTTCAAGAACCATAGGTGCATGGTGCCTTCCAAGCAAATGAGACTATTTACCGTGGCTGAGGGTGACACAACGTTTTGAGCGAACTTAACTTCCAACAACCAACTTGTGTGCATCCGTTCTTGAAGTGTAGGGCTTGGGGCAACCCTACCGACCTGAAAGCTACAGGTGTGGCCTCCCAAACAAACGAAACTACAGTGGGCTGTGTGTGTGACATTCTGCAACACTAGTTGGTAGTCTATGATTGGGTTTTCATGGACTCATAGTTTTCTCTGCCCCAATAAATGGAACCATAGATCACAGTTTGATGATTTGATGGGTGATGATGTTCGTTAACCCCAACTAGGATCACCCTTCCCTCCCCATATATATATATATGTATGTATGTACATATATATATATATATACATATGTATGTGTATATATATATATATGTGTATATATATATATGTGTATGTATATATATATATATATGTGTGTGTATGTATGTATGTATGTATGTATGTATGTATGTATGTACGTATGTAATGTATGTAATGTAATGTATGTAATGTATGTAATGTATGTATGTATGTATTAATGTATGTAATGTATGTAATGTATGTAGTGTATGTAATGTATGTAATGTATGTAATGTATGTAATGTATGTAATGTATGTAATGTATGTAATGTATGTAATGTATGTATGTATGTATGTATGTATGTATGTATATATATATATATCCCCAGCTGTGCCCCAGCGCACCTTCTGGTGCTCCACAACGATCTCAGCGACCACATCGCCGAGCCTTGTCAGGTCCAATGGTTCAACCATGCCCAGTTGATCGAAATTTATACCCGGAAATACCCAGAAATCACGATCTATTGCTCAATCAATCATATGTTAGTAAAGCAATAGGATCCACAATCCCCATGTTTTATCAATTTTTACCATTTTATGGGTGATATTGTATTGAAACCATCATGGTATATGGATGCTTTTAATGGTACTTTACCTAACAGCTCGGCAGCACGATTGCCACCTCTTCTTGACCTCTCCGGTGAGCAACTTCCCCGCGGCGTAGTCCGTGCCGATCTGCTTCAGCTCCTGCCGAGGCTTTCCATGGCGATAGCTGGACTCTCATCCCGAGATTTTTTTCCCTAGAATGTGAGTGGTTTAACTAGGAGAAATGATATTTTTTAGCAACCGTTCGGATATTATGGGATGGGTATAATATATATATGTGTGTATATATATATATATACATATCATAATTAATTATATTATATAATGGGATGTACAAATCTGCGAAACATCGTCAATCTGCAATTTGTCTATCGGATTTGCCGCAGCAAAAATCTCCAGAATGGCAGCCATTCTGCGAAAAAATGGCAGCCGAGATTGCCGAAGGATGATGGTGATTTCTGGTGAAGATTGGTGTTGCTGTATCACCCAGGTGTGGATGGATAACCATGGGTAACCCGCTGGTGTTGCCGCCGTGGTCCTCGTCATCCTCCAGCCAAATCTTCAAATACCTTGTGAGGAGGGCACAAAGACAGAATCCAAATAATGACGACCAATCCATTAGGAAAACTAGATTCCTGAGCCACTTGAGGGTTCTAATTTGCTCCGGGCGGCATAACACAAAACCTAAGAAGTCACAATAAACCGAATCGTTTTTTGTTCCCTGCTACTGGTAGGCGACGTCCACATCCAGATTGGCTCCGTTGGCCCTTTGTTCTTCCTCAGTTTTGCCACCTCCCGAGAAGGCGTGCTTGTTGATCTTCTTGCGCAGCTTCCTCAGTCAGCTGGCCAAGGCTCACCATTGCTGGCTCCTATTGGCTCCTGAACCATCAGAAACACATGCTTTCCATTCAGGTACCTAGATGTACCTAGACTGAAGGTAGGGTGAAAATAGGTGAAATATCAAATGTAAGTCCATGGAAAAAATAGAAACTAAGGCCTACATACTCCTTAGAAAAGTGTTCCGTTACCTTTGTGTCATCAGGGACATGAAAATGCCCATCACTGGTTTGTCACTATGATTTGCAAGTTCCCCGGCTTGGGTCATCACATTCATCCCATTTATATATCAATATGGGGTTGTAACCAACTTGCTTACAGATCTTACAGCTTTCGATCCGTGCTTGGGGGTCTTGGGAGCGCATGTCCATCGAATCAGTGTCCAGTTGTCGCCACACTTACAGAATTTATATCCCAACTTATGATGCTTTTGAGTTCTAACCATGGGTATACACCCCAAAAAATGATGGTTGAAATCACCACAATCAAAAAGAAAAACTTTAAAAACAACTCCAGTTCTGCACCTCCCATGGCACCTATATCTGGCCATGGGTTTCCACGCCCCGCCCCGCTCGTCGGTGCTTCCTCCCAGGCCCAGGATCTTCTCCGTATCCGTCATATACAGAGCGGTGGAGGCCACCGAGGCGCTCATCTTAGTCTGATGACCTGGGGGAGCCCCTAATTTCAATGGTTAATCACCATATGTTCCAGGAAAAATGATGTAAAATGGCTCATTGATGGTATATCTTGGTAATATCCACGTATATCCCGTTCTCAGACCAAACCAAATTTTGTTCGGGGGAACAAGTGGCCAGAAAATGGAGAGTTGACCCATAGAAATGTTGGATTCTAGGATAGTATGACTGGTTGTTTATTCTGGGTGCAAAGACCATTGAAGCAATAAAATTTGGTCTGCCTTGAAACGAGAGGGCACCCCAAAAACCAGTGGCTTTAAACCATTGAAACGGCCAGAAACTGGCAAAACTACTGTATGTAAAGAGAATGTTAACTATTGCTGTGGTGTGCGTACTGGAGAGCTAGTCTGACACGCAGACCCCGAGGTTTGGTTAAGGGGTCAGAATAGCGTAAATACCAGGGAAATCTGTACGAGGTCAAACAATGGGAAGGATTTTATATTCAATTATGTTGCTAGGGTGTTAACCAGAACATGTTGCTTCTACATATCATATAACCAGAACATGTCGCTTCTACATATCATATGGAACTAACCATACAATCATTAGGGTTTCTTATATGGATTCAAGAAGATATCAAAACCCCCCGGCCCATGGAAGAATTAACCATACAATCATTAGGGTTTCTTATTGGGTTTCAAGAAGATATCAAAATCCCCTGGCCTGAACCTCAGAGTCTTGCCGTAATCTTAGATTGGTCATCACTCAAAGCACTCAATGGCTGAAGTCAGTTTGGGGCCCGACCGGCTTGAAGCAAAATTTTCCGGGGGAGAAAATGTAAGAGCTCACCAACAAGTTCTCCTTCCAGAGCTCATATTAATTGACTCTGGGAAGTGCAGTTTCCTTCCATGACCTGCCAATGTACCAAGAAATCAAACTTATTTGCCGTCTTAGGTTGGCAAATGTTTCATGAATGGTTTTGCCAGCAACTCATGATGGCCATTTGTTCGAGCCTAAAAACCGCCCTATCTCCCCCAACATTGAGAAGCCTACCCTCTAGCGGGCCTAGCAACATCCGTGGGTCACCAGCCCCAGCCTTGCAGTGCTGGCAGGAACTTCGAGTGAATGCAGGCAGGCTTGGGCCACTTTAGATCATCCGCCACCCGGCGGCAGAGCCGAAAGTAGGGATCCTGGTCGATGGCCTGAGGAATGAAGCAGCGACGGCCTGGCAGCGAAGATCAGCGAAGTCCCCGAACTCTCCAGGTTTCAATGGAAAATCATAGGTCAATCCATGGGAAAATGTGGGAAAATCCATTAAAAAAAAAGGGATGGTTTTTTTGCTGGGAACTCATCATCGAACTGCTGGTGGATTTTCCGGCACACAAAACGTAGAAGAGGAGGGTTTCTGCATCTTTAATCTATAGGCAATCCACGGAGGAGGGAAGGTTTCAGCTCTATATATTCTATATGCTCTTTATAACAGTCAAAAAATCGCCCTTTTGGAGGGGGGTCCTTAGCTTTCCAGCGTAAAATTCATGATATATTGTTTTATCATCAGTTTGTTGACGAAAAAAATCCTCTCAGACACCACATGTCATGTCCACCATATCTTCCGCAAGAAGCATCCCATCCGTTTCCACATGTTTCCCCCACCATCTCCCCACCTGGTTCCAGGAAGTCAGGGAAGGCGATGGCGAAGGCAGGAGACGCCTGCACCGCAGCGAAGGAGACCTTGCCGATGTTGTCGCTCAGGGTGAAGCCGAAGGTGTTCTGCGCCGTCCTGGACGCAGGCGAGGCCAGCGTCCCGGGGATGCCCAGGGCGGGGATGATGTCCACATCTCTGTGAGGATGTGCATATTGTGCATATGACACATGTTTATATGATTTTAGATGTCTACCTGACTGTTTATCAATTTATCTACTGAACAGTGATTCGACCAAACCAAGAAATCTGCATGTCTTTGGGTCCGCATCTCCTCATGGAGACGCGTTTTTGGATCTGCAAAGTCACTGGGTACAGCTGTTGGATGTAGTCAGTGTCGCGGAAGATGAAGGTTTTGGCCGGATCGAAGCCACACGCGATGATGTCCTGAGAAAACCCTGCGGTTTTTCACGCACTGGGACGTGACGACCCAACCAGTTTTGGGGAGGAAATCAAAGGAGGAATACCCCCACAAACACACACTGGCTGGTGGTTTTAGAAAAAAATATGTGTCATTGGTCGTCTCAACCACCCATCCCCTCAGTATGGTAGTTGAAACAAGTTGGTTTCACCACCACCCAGCACGACGGTTGTCGTGAAAAACGACTAGCGCGAGATGGGCATCTTTGGCATTCTCCCATGCAAGGCGTCTGGACTCGTCAATGCTCAAGTCTTTCCTGGGAACTGCAGGTGGCATAAGTCAGGTTTGTGTGTGGCAAAGCCAATGTCATACACCATTTGGGGATGATTATATGTAAATTTATATATATAATATATAATATATATAATATATATATATATATATAATATACATAATATATATATAATCCAACCCATCTATGCAATGTCGGAGGTTGATGGCCTTGGGTTTCCCACTGCAAGAGTCCAATCTTGTTCAAGCACTATATTTTGGGGCTGAGATTGGTTCCAGAACTAAAGGGATGATGAGCAGCTCAGAAAGGGGCAGAGTGAATAGATCCCAAAACTTCCAGAAGAGGCCGTTGAAAAGAGAGAAACAGCATCGAGCCTCCATTCCAGACTAAGCAGGTTTAACCAGCCCCCCCACCTCAGCCCAGTTTCTTGAAGAGGAATTTCTCATCATCTGTCAACTCGATCACCAGTGGTACATCGAAAGCCTCCTGTAGCCATTTGGTAAAGAGAAAGGGCACCAAGTGCCCCAAGTGTAGCGACTCGGAGGACGGCCCTCGACCCGTGTAGATGTAGAATTTTTCGCCCTTCCTGGGCAGCAGAGGGCGAAGTACTTGGAGGATTGTGCTACTTACTATACAGTAATGATAGCTGGTTCATGACCTTGGCTGATAAGTCCACAAATCAGGTTATCCCAGTAATAAGCCGGTTATATTTATAAAATTCTGTCATTCCAGTTGCAAATCGGTCGCGAAGTGTTGTGATCCTCCAAATAATTAGTGGGAAGATGAATTCTCTGGGATATACCATGAGGCCTGGCAGAAAGTTGAAGAACCCAAGCACTTAGGCCTGCGTTCCATGATTGAAATTTAAGGGGTGCGCCTGATCAGCCCTGGACTTTGTCGGACTTTGTTTGAGGACACCATAGCTGCTATAGCTCCAAGGGTCTCATAGGCGTTCAGCAGCTCATCTAAGTCCCTGTGGGAGAAGAACAAACCTCTCCGCAGAAATCTATGCGCTCGCTTGCCCGTCAGCTTTTCGATGCGCTCGATCTGCTCTGCAGTGATGGGTTGACATCCAAAGGTCTCGATGAGCTTGTCCTAAGCAGGGGCTGTTTCAATTGGGAAGGGGAAAAACCACTGGCATGATGCCTTAAATAACGGTAAATGGTGAATGGTTAGTTAATTCAGGCTAAGAACTATTTATATAGCAGGCTTATTTCCATATGTGCACTATGCACTGTACTACCCAGCCGAAAACTGTCACACTGAGGGCACCATCCAAGTACTGATTTGTTTTGACAGTTGGCCCTTGGGGCGTAACATTTCGCCATCCAATCCTTGACTTGACCCACAACATCCATCCCCGCTCATGGCCTGCGAACTTTCCGGTTTCATCCAGTTTCCACACGTTTCCCTTTGCTTCGGGTCTTCCAAAATCGTCAATTTTCCATCCAACGGTTTTCAGATCTTCCCCAGAATCTTCGATCTTGCATCTTCCAAGGCACATAATCGACTCCATCATCCCCAGCTTCCACTTCCCATGGCGTCACCACCTGTTCTCCTTCCGCCCTCCTGCAGCTTCGCGAGCAACGTCCCCGCGCGGCGCGGCGCACCGCCAGCGCCGCAACGGTCGCCGGGGCCCAGCGGTGGATGCCAGTTGCGCCCGAGGCAGGCGCTGACGCCGCAACGGTGGTAACGGTGGAGGTTGGGCGGCCGGCCAGGTGGCTGAGGCCCGGGCGGGGCGCCAGCTGCATGTCCTGAAGGTGATGGACGAGGGATTTCCTGGTGCCAAAATGTGCCAAAATGGGCGTTTCGAGTCAAAGAAAATGAATGTTCATACAGAATTATAGGCTCTAAAAGTCAGAGATAGGGAGTTGATATCCCCGACCCCAACTGGTTCAGGAGTAGGGGGGGTGGATCCTACATTTCTGATAATGTATGAACATAAGGGGGGGGTTAACCCCCTCACTTTTTGCCAAAAATGTATGGGAACCAGGGGGGGGG
>Ga0126342_10019085_pt1 | contig 11694 bp, 9 predicted proteins | sample Cyp1metagenome_FD_92528 | JGI IMG/M metagenome (GOLD analysis project Ga0126342, IMG submission 92528) | Coral microbial communities from Lord Howe Island, Old Settlement Bay, Australia - Cyphastrea 1 metagenome | ecosystem: Host-associated > Invertebrates > Cnidaria > Coral ... | reverse complement strand
TTCCTATGGTATTTGCTTTGGCACTGTTTATGCACTCCAAAATTCTACCCCAAATATTTCTACCCCAAATATTCTAAGTATTTTTTTTTCTGTCCACACCCGTAGGGTTGAAATCGGACATATTCTATGTATCCCATCGGGATTATATATATATACTATATATACTATATATATACTATATATACTATATATATATATATACTATATATATATATATATACTATATATATACTATATATATACTATCTATACTGTATATAGATATCTTCTATATATATATATTACTTTATATATTACTATATATATATATATATATTACTTTATATATATATATTACTATATATATATATTACTATATTTATATATATATACTAATGTATATATTAATATTACTTTATATATATATGTATTTCTATGTATATATTTACATTACTATATATATACTACTACTACTACTACTACTACTGCTACTGCTACTGCTACTGCTACTGCCACTGCTACTGCTACTGCTACTGCTACTGCTACTGCTACTGCTACTACTACTACTACTGCTACTGCTACTGCTACTGCTGCTGCTACTACTACTACTACTATTATATATACTCTATATATATACATATTACTATACATATATCACTATATATATAATATGTATATTAATATATATATATATACACTATATATATATATATATATATTAGGTGTATATATACATATATATATATTTATTAGGTATGCAATATATGTATATTATATGTATACCATGTATCACATACCATATATCATATACCATACAGCACACACTGTGTATTGTATGTTGTTTGGTACATATACATGTATAAACATATACATGTCACATGTATAATCATGTACACATCACCCTAGGTATGTATGTAAGTATGTATGTAACTATGTATGTAGGTATGTGTGTATGTATGTAATGTAAGTATGTATGTAAGTATGTAATGGAATGATTGTAATGTAATGCAATGCATTGCAACGTAATGCAATGCAAGGCAATGCAAGGTCATGTCATGTAATGTGTAATGTGTAGTGTGTAATTTGTAATGTGTAGTGTAATGTAATGTGATGAGATGGGATGTAATGTAATTTAATGCATATCATTTACTTTTTCCCTGTCTTGTATACCTTGCAGGCAAGCATCTCGAAGCCGATGGCAATAACGAACTCTAAGAGACATGCATTGGATGGCAGAACATATCGCAGAATGCATATCATTTACATATATATATACACACACATATACATTTATATATATACACACAAACACAATGGTCAATTCAATAGTATCATTATTTCGGGCATTGTTTGGAACCATGCGAAATTGGGGGCACTGACGGGCTTACCATTTCCCACATCACTCAGATGTGCAGCCTATTCATAACTGGATAATAACCTCTATGTGTATACAAGTTGGTACCTGGATTATGACCATTTGACCATTCTTAAGAAATGCTATATATATATACACATAAAAGCCATAGATGTATACAACTGATACTTGGATTAAATGTCCGTGGTTAAGAATGGTTATGTGCACAACTTACGCGGGTGCACATCCATGTGGGTCCTGCCGTAGCGATGGTGATAGGGAGATACCCCTCAGATCTGGACGTAGAAAAATATGGAGATGGATCAAGTTTGCCCAGGGTTTTGACCCACGGAAATGGAACACTTTTCGGATACAGATGGGTCTTCTACAGGAATATCATGAAGAGCTGTCTGTTTCTATGAGCACATGGCTATGAAATCAAGAGATTCGATTGGCAGTTTTGCCTGTTGACTTTCCATCAGAAAGTGGATCGTGACTTCCCATTTTTCTTTCATAGTTACTATAGTTTTTGGGGGCTCAACCTCCCAATTTGTGAATTCTTCACCGGTACTCCAGTATTCTCCAGGATGTGGATTTTCGATTTTCGAAAACCTAAGTTTTAAGTTTCTTGCCAGCTGGAAAACGCTCTCAGACGTGACATCAAGTCAGACTATGTCCCCGGTGAAAAAGGCGAAATGGGTTGGTTGTGGTAAGTGGCCGTAATGATGAATGGTACCTGCGTCGAATGTATTCCACTGGAGGTGGATGGATTCACCAGTGGCACTCCTAGTATCATCGAATCAGCTCCTATGGCTTGTTGGAAAATCCCCCAGCAATGCGCTCATTCATTTTCCAATATATATATATACTAGTAATTATATATATACACTAGTATATATATAATATATATAATGATTACAATGATATATATATATACATACACATATATTCGGCTCTGGCACACAGTTGCTTCGATGCAGCGGCCAAGCACATGAATTCGCCAAAACAGCCCTACTTCTGTGCGTAGTCGGACCCGATGAACTCGCTTTGAGTCAACTTAGGGATGAAGAAACAATAATTTGGTGTGGGGTCTGGACCTCTGCTCATGAAGTCTCAGGGCAAAGACGAAGGCCGAAAGGAAGCAAGGGATCATTGACCATCAGACCTTATGAAATGTCTTAAGCCGCGTTTGATATCACTGGATGCTGACTTTCATTCCATGGCTCAAGCAGCCAGACACGGAACTTAGAGGGCAGCATGGAGCCCTGGAATCTGAAACATTGGATGCTCCATGAACTTTAAACGTCCCAAAGTGTCACGGGTTCGTTGCAAAACGAAGGTAAATATTGTGGCAACCCTATGCAACCCTCGTTTTTCTCAGAAGCACGCGTGATTTTTTGTGTGATTTGAACCGGACAGGAAAACGGCGCACGGAATTAGATAGATGTGGATCCTGTGGCTGGAAAATCAATAAACAATTGACGCATCACTGGGAACGGGGAAACAACTTAAATGGCTTGACATGACCCACTACATCAACATAGGAAGGACAGCACACACACACACGGACACACACTGCAAAGCCCAATGTGCACACATGTCATGATTTTCTGGTTGGTGGTTTCAAAATATCTTCAAACGTGTGTATTATATATAACTAATTATATAGATATATATTCATACACATATATTATATATATATGTATATACACATATTATACAAATATATATATATATATATATATATAGCTATATATATATATATATATCCATGTTCGATCTGTACCTTGTTTCATCCCGTAGAAAACGTGTCGTTTTCTGTCAAATATCACTAGTCAGCTCCAGCGCCCTGAGCGCAGCGCTCTTTTTGAGCACCATGGGTGCCGGGGTCTCAGGGTGAATCATGATATCTATCAACATTCAACCCAAAAATCACCCACATGTAGGTAAATCATGGTAAATATACCATACATGGAGTATATGGCTAGTGAAATCTTCTTGTTATATTGATGGAATATTAGGGATATAGCCTGTATACTAATGACTAAGCGTTTGCGGTGACTTGATTTAATGGAATTGATATGCTATGTAGCTAGCAAACATGGTGATTTAATGGCTGGTTGGTGGTTTCAAACATTTTGGATTTTCCATGATATATGGGATAATCCTTCCCATTGACTAATATTCTTCAAGATGGTAAAAACCACCAACCAGATGGGATATAATGGGGGTATACCCTCTGTTCATGACTAACAGTTTGCTCTGGAAGCCATAACCCATCGAGTTCGATGCTTTCACATTTTCAGATTGGCACGAGCTTCCCATGGCAAGCTGTTAAATTACAGGAGGGTAATCAATAGAATAGACAAACAGTACCATACACATATCACTCATATCACTCATATCATTGTGCTTTTCTGCGTAAACCATGTGTTTTTTGAAGCTCAGTCAAAGTCAAACTCAGCGGTTACAGTTTCGAAATGCACCGGAAATCCACATTCGACTCAGCTCACTTGCAATTTTCATAGGGCCCCATCCAAGTGGAGTTACTGAGGCTAATTTTTGTCTGAAAATACCCCAAATTCCATGAGAACATCCTTTTTCCGAAAGCAATTACTAGTACCAAAACTTGGGTGCAAACATGAATAAAGTCATCTTTTTTGGAGAAACCGAAACCCACATCATCTTGACTTGTTGGTGAATGTTGCTTATGGATCCTATGAGAAATCTCATCATATCCCCATAAAAGGATTCTTTTTTCCCATCATATTGGCTACTAAAATCCAAATAGTGTAGAATGACAAATCCGGGTTTGTTTGAGAATGGTGAACCTCAAACTGCAGTCGTTTATCATCCTTTTCCCTTTTCCCATTTTGTAAAAAACTATATATACCCTCTGGTAAACTAACCTAACTATGGAAAATCACCATGCTATTAGTGGATTTTCCCATTGAAAATGGTGGATCTTTCCAGTTCGCTAGGTTAGTTTACCAGAGGGTAACTAGGAGGGTTTTTTCATGTTTTTTCCACATTTTCAGGCTGGGCTGGGCATGGAGCTGAGGCAGCAGCTGCAACCATGACATTGGGCGAGGCCATTGGAATTGTACAGCAGTCCGGCAGCCCGGCCCGTCGACCCACGGTTGTCAGCCCGTCGGTGGATATTGAAAAAAACCGGTCCCTAGAACTATGCTGAAATATATATATATATATATGATAATTGTAGATTATATATATATGATAATTGTATATATATATATACACCAATATACCAATATACCAATATACCAATATAGATAGATAGATAGATAGATAGATAGATAGAGATACTGTATACAATTACTTGTAACTGGAACTGATTCCCCAAGTATTGTGATGAAATGAGACCGGAAGTTCCTAGATAGCGGATGCTCGTACCCAAACCTTTTGACCGTGGTAGCAGTTCCCGCCTTTACAACTGGAATGTAAAGGGGCAAATACGGGATATAGCTGTCTTACCCAACTACAGGAACTGACAGTCACCCTTTTCAGTGTGAACATATTGGTCTTTTTGATGGCCCTTGATTCATTTTCTTGTGACTTTTGAAATCTTTTGAACATATCAATGACAACAGGTCAGAATGTGTGTGTGTGTGTCTGCCCTGGTAACCGGAGATCTGAGGTGGTTTGCGTTTTTGGGATTGAACAGATGATTCTTGTTTGACCCATAGACATCCATAGACAAAAACAAGTCCATATTTGATGTATATAATTATATATATATGAACAAGGTACAAAAATATATCAAAAGATGGTATGAAAGATGTAACCCGCCGTCACTTGAAACTTGTGTGATGTACTGCGTCACCACCAACAAAGAGTTCCCTTTCTGTGTGGAACATTGTGCCACGGTACTGACCGAGAGGAGCAATACCCCCTCAACTTGATGACCAGAGAATCAGTGCCACGTCTTGACTGTGAAATATATTTATCTATATACATAATGATTGTAGTGATATGTATATTTTCAACTATGTTTATCTTCAACTCTGTTTATCTTCAACTATGTTTATCTTCAACCACATTTTGGGATGATGATGAATGATCCTCAATGACTAATGTTTTGGTTCGGTTCGAAATCACTACCAGGCAATCCCACCCTGTCTTCAGGAAATCAACATGCCGTGTCACAATGATGTATATATACTTCTTCAGACACCCTTTGAGCATGATCATTGGGTAAACTGACTATGGTAGGCTCACTGGCCAATTTTGGTCTCTGCAGAAATGGCATTAATATCATCTCTCATTGAACATGAATCAACATTTTTTTTCAGAAAGTTAGGAACGTACCAGCAAATTAAAATGCATTCAACGTCAATAAATCAACGATACACCAACATGTTGATGATAGCTTCACAACCTTCTCCGGATTCAACCGCCCCTCGCTTAAGCACGTCGCTTGCACCTCGGGGCCCGAGGTGGCACTCGTACAACCAAGACCAGCTGTGGTCTAAGCGAGGCTATGATATTGGCCTGCAGAGTATGAGGACCGCAACGGAAAAAACCCGGGGTTTCCCGCTCGATATTGCGTCGGGATGCGATGGAGGCTACGACTGTAGGGAATGTGAAGAACTAGCCGTAACTGGTGATGTCAACAGTTTGCTATTGAAAATGGCCCATAGACATCGTTGATTTACCCGGATTGACCTATTAGAAATGGTGATTTTCCAGTTCGTTTTTTGTATGAGTGAAATGTGGTAAATCTCAGGCTCAATCTCAGGCTCAACCAGAAGGATAGGTTGGTTTTCTTTGAAAGCTGGTTTTTACAAATTGTTTCTTCTTCCGTCCAAATGACTTGGAAACCTCTCTCAAAGTATCAAGGTGAATTTTTCTGAGATGTTTCAGCAAGCCATGCTGAGAGAATCTTGGACTGTTCTCTTGATATCTTCATACATGGCATTATGTGAAAACCCATAACTATTGTTAACTGCATATATTTTTCTCAATTTTTGGAATCACAGTGACCCTCATCTGGAGCATGCTTTGACCATCTTTGGCCCATGAAATCGTTTGAGCAGGTGCTCGAAGCCCCTGTTGCTTGACGAAAAACATGGGGTTATACGGGCCAATACATTGGGATTATAACAATCCATCTGGGAAATTCTGTTCACCCACCAGTCGTTGGGGAAGTTTCGGGTGAAGGATTGATATCCTCAACACCGTGCGGGAAGAGATGCGAGACCAGGCTCCGATGGTGCAAACACTCCTGATTTCATGCGGTCCCAAAATCAAACAATCTCAAACTAGATGCTTCACTGGCCTTCAGAGAACTCCGAGTTTTTTTGACTTATGGTTAAGTCATGAGCTATTTCTGGGATGATTTCATATCCCAGTGGAGGTGACACATTGGCTTCAGGGCACCCTGTGGTGTCATCAAATCTGGTGGTGGTGCCTGTGGAGAGACCGCATGCGACCGCGCGAAAATGTCTGTTTTTCAGTTGTCTTAATCCTCAAAACAACTTAAAACCTGGTTGGTGGTTTGGAACATTTTTTATTTTCCCATATGTTAGGGAATAATCATCCCAACTGACGAACTCATATTTTTCAGAGGGGTTGAAACCACCAAAAGTGTCAAAAAGCTTCAAAGACACTGGAGGTGCGCCTCAAAATGAAGCTGGTATTGTTTTTGCTTTAGGGAAACGCCGATTGTTTGAAAAAAAACACGAAAACTTGTGCCCCAAACGCATCTGAAGCATTTTTTTGCACTGCCTGCCTCGTGTCAAGGTCACTTCCAGTAGCCGTAAACAATCTTTTACTTATTGACATCATGAGCTGTCCCAACTCCAGCAGGAGATCGTTCTGAGATCCTGCTTTACTTTCAAGTACCAGATCCATATTCATCTGAAACTTGAGTCAGTCATGCTGTCACCTGTCGAGAATTGTCACTGACAAACTCTTGCACAAACTGATGTACTCAGGCTGCTTTAGGAATCCAGGTCTGTACAACCAGGGTTTGAAACTCCAAACATGTGGATTTTGCTCGTTTGCTGTGGTCCTTGCCTGTCCTTGCGCTACAGGTGACTTAGGAAACATCAGGCGAGTACATCCTCATCATTCAAACTTCTTACGTCTCACATCTCAAATAATCACACTGTGTGTGTATATGTGTGATATGTTTGCATCTCATCCAAGAAGAATAGAAACTGCATGTTAATAGCCACCCCAAATCCCCCCACCCCGAAAACCAACCCCCCCACCGCTGAAACACAAGATATCGGGATATCGGTCGCCTGAGGGGCACAGTCACCTCAAAATGGGCAGGGAAATACCTAAAGAAAATGGAGGTTTATAGTTTGTAGCTGGGAAAATCTTCGAACCAAATGGGGAGGTTCATGAATTTTCCAGCAATCCATGTTTGATTGCTGGAGGGTAAATCACATATGGATACATTGGCTACAGGTCTGGAAGATTCTGGAAGGAGAAGCCATGATAAGCCCTTTGCCAATTTGTTTTGTTGAGCTTTTTCAGGCAGGGTCTGTCGATTGGAATAGAGTCGACTAATGAGGAATGTTGAATTATACTTACCGTCAGGTTATTTGACATAGCGAACTTGAAAATAACCATTCTTAAAAGGTAAATCATCATAGCTATGTTGAATAAGGAAAGGGTATCACCAGATTAAATCAGTTGTAACATCGCCGCTTGCATGGCTGCGAGCATTGAACCGTAAGCTTCACGGTTGAAAACGGGCAGAAGAGGTCCCTCTGGAGCCTGCACGGTTTCCCAACAGTCATTTTTTTGGGGGGGGTAAGAGTAAGAGCTTGTTTTCACAATCCCCTTTTGGAAATCCGGAACTCAAGGAACTCTATCCAGGTCTTTTGCGACTTTTTTTGGATACAAACTGGATAAACACTATCCCCACTGAAGGCTGTTCGCTTTCAGAGGGGATCAACAGACCCCCAAGCAACAAGTCTGCCGTCAATCCACCACATGTTTGGGTGTTTAACTGCCATTTGGCATCGTTTGGCTAGGTATAGATACAGAAGTAAAGTCATGTACTGTACGGTAATGTGCTGTAATGTGATGTAATGTATATCTGCTTGGCGTCTGCTTGGTGGTTTGGAACATGTTTTATTTTCCCCAATAGCTGGGATGATGATCCAATCTGACTTTCATATTTTTCAGAGGGATTGAAACCACCAACCAGATATGTGTAGATACACAGGGTATCCTCAAAGGTGAATCATGTCGATGATCCTCTCCAGATTTCGCAGAAAATCGAAGAATTTTCATGTTCAAAAATGGACATGTTGAGTAATGTGGCTAAAACAATGTCATAAACCACCCATGACTGGGAATGGTAAACATACCACCTATAAAAATGATGATGACTGGGGGATGGCATTGTTTTACCCACATTACTGTAGCTGGGTAACGAATTGTATCCGAGTTTTTTTTAGGAGCCAGTCGCTGCTGTGTGGCAATCACATGTGGCAACGGGAAGCCAGCAATTTCTATAGAGAATCATCCAGAAACCTGGGTAAATGTACCTTTTTGCGGATTTTTAACATCACCTTGAAATATGTGCATGTTCTAATCCACTTTTTTTGGGCCAAGTGATGGATTGCCATGGATTGCCTTAGGCAATCCATGATCTGCAGCATGTTTGACTGGTGCTATTCGGAGGGTCTTATAATACAATAGGGAGGGCTTTTTTGGGGGCGGGAATGATTGTTTTTTTTTCCGTTTTGGGCATTTTTTTGGATTTCTGTTTCCCTGCTTCTTTGCCGTTCTGCTTTTTGGTTTTCTGCTGTTCTTCCGTTCTTCCTTTCCCTGCTTCTCTGCTTCGCCGCTGTTCTGCTTCTTTGCTTGACTGCTTCTTCACTGTTCTGCTTCTTTTCTGTTTTCTGCATTTTTGCTTCTCAAGCCTAAATAAACCCCAAGATGCACAATATAAATGCACCCTAAACCAACCCTAAATCCTCCCCAAACCAACCCACCAAAAAACTAAAGCAACTCTATATTATATGATTAAACCCTAAAAAAAACCTGAAACTTACCCCAAACAAAACCTAAACCACCCTAAACAATACCAAACTAACACCCAAAATAAACAAAAGCAACCCTAAGAACCCCCCAAACAAAACTCTGAAACTTATGCTAAATAAACCCTAATCCAGCCCTAAACAGATCCTAAATCCTAAACCCACCCAAATAGATCTTGAACCAAACCCAAAGAAACCGTGAACCAACTCTAACTAAAGCCTAAACCAACCTTAAATAGATCCTACATGAATCTTAAACCACACCTAAAGAAACCCTAAACCAACCCTACATAGATCCTAAACGGTCCTAAACAAACCCTAAATATTACCCAAACCAACCCTTAAAAGAAACAAAACCAACCATTAAAAAACTAAACCAACCCTAAACCAATCCTAAATAAACCCTAAAACAAACCTAAACAAACCCTAAATGTTGCAAATATCATGGAAACTGAGAGGTTCGAACTCCAAGATGTTGCAATACCGTTGAAATCGCAGCTTCCAGCTCCAAAATTCTGCAAATTGCAAGGAAAACGGACAGAACAGCAGATCCCTCCCAAAAAATCTCCAAAAACGGAAAAACAACGTCCCACATCAATTCCGGATCGATATAGTACCCTCTGGTAAACTAACATAACGATGGAAAATCACCATTTTCAATGGGTAAATCCACTCTGAATCACCATTTTCAATAGCTACTTTGACATAACCAGAGGGTAATCCCATGGAACCCCAAAAATCGATTCAGGTCAAATCCCATCAGAAACCGTGGTCAGGTCACGGTGATCATCTCAAGTTTGGACAACCTCATGGTGGCAGCAGCCTTAGGATCGATCTGAGCGATGACAGGAATCGCTGGTTAGAGTGGGTAGTAACCATAGTGTTAGCCAGTTATGAACATATCATGATAATATATATATATAATTATATGGGAATTAGTATGTATATATATATATGGGTTAAATGGCTTACATGTGGGTCTTGGAATAGATGTATATTTGTATATATGGAACAATTATATATATATAATACATATATAAATATTGGTTTGACGGAAATGTTAGGGGAACAAAACTACATCCATCAGTTTACTGTATCACTTTGTTCTGCATGAATTGATGGTTATCAAGGGGGTATATCCCATTTTTATCTAAAAGATGGGCTTCTAAATAATCCATAGCTAAGTTGCTGCAAATTTCTTAACCCCATGACTTTCTGGTTGGTGGTTTGGAACATGTGTTATTTTTTCCATATAATTATTGGGAATGTCATCATCCCAACTGACTCTCATATTTTTCAGAGGGGTAGGTCAACCACCAACCAGCTATAGTACTTTTAAAATCTGTTGTAGGGTATATACGAAGGCTCCGACGGAGTCCAACGGCTCGCCTTGTACTATGAGATCAGGAACAAGCCGACTTCTATATTTATTGATGCAGTATCCTCGGTTATGTATGGCAACCAACTAACATTTCTATGTATACATAGCAACCTCCAAAAAGATAGAAATAAGTGTTCCAGAGAGTTGTAGATGATATTCACGTTTCTATCTTTTTTGGGGTTGTTATCTATGTCTATGTACATAGGTTACAACACATGTGCCATGGTCAACAGTTGGATAAGATTTACCCATGTTGGGGGTGGTCATATCACCACTAATAGGGAAACTTTTGATAAGGATTGTCAAAAAAGCTGGGATGACCATAGCCTACATACCACGTTTTAACCACGGCATATAATAGGTGCTTTTTCCCAAAAAGGGCTATACCCCAAGATGCAACCAATTTTACAAAGTGATTACGGGGTTCCATTTCTTTTCAAACTTGTTTTTACATGGTCTCACTGGTTGTATATATGCTGTATACGTCGTGCGTGGCTCAAGAAACAAGCGTCTACTTGTAGTTGCATTGTGGCTTGGTAGACCTGTAAAACAGGTTATCAGCCGTAGCGTAACGTTCTCTTTCGTAGGCATGTCTGCCCCCTCAGGTACTTCCCCTGAGGGCCCCGGTGTTCCCGTTTCCTCTGACGCAGCCATGGCCAATCCGGGAGCCTTGCCTATTTCAGACACCACATTCTCCATTGATATAAGCACACCCACTGGTTCCGACAAATCGCGTAGTTTGAGGGACAGACGCCACTTACCGCATCTGAGTAACGCAATTGTGCCTTCTCATGCTGGTTTTAACCATCGTGGATATGTTCCCCAAGCCGCTCGGGAGAGTGGGCCGCCGACACGCCAATTGAACCAAATGAATGTTCACAACACATTTCACCACAATGTGCATATGGATAATCCTCAAGTGAATTTTGTCGAGCAGAATTTGCATGTCCATTCAC
>Ga0126342_10019084_pt1 | contig 11694 bp, 11 predicted proteins | sample Cyp1metagenome_FD_92528 | JGI IMG/M metagenome (GOLD analysis project Ga0126342, IMG submission 92528) | Coral microbial communities from Lord Howe Island, Old Settlement Bay, Australia - Cyphastrea 1 metagenome | ecosystem: Host-associated > Invertebrates > Cnidaria > Coral ... | reverse complement strand
GAGCCGCAACGGCTGGTGATGGATAAAAGTGAAAATTTGGTCGCAAATGTCTGATGGGACACGTTTGGGGTGCTCAACACTCACTATGCAAAAGGCCAACAAGCACCACACAGAAAATCACACAAATGACATTGCTAAAGTCTTCAACGGATTTGGGCTTGACATGGGGCAATGAGGAGTAAACACGCCAAAGTCAAGTCATCCTACCAGCCCGTTCAGGACAGACCCTGCCACAAACAAGAATGACCTGTCCACTGAAAAAAGCCGCACAGTGCATTGTGCAACCAGCTTACCACTCCAAGTAAGTCTTCATGTGGTTATGGGTCAAAACGTCAAAACTCTGGTACCTAGTTACTAGGTACCCTAGAATTGCTGCTTAATTTGGTTAATGAATGTTTATTCAATAAGTTTATTCCGCAAAATATGGGAACAAGTCGGGAACAAGAGGTTTTGACCATTTTTGACCCATTCCCATATGAGACAGTGAGACCTTGTAAACCTGTCATCTCTGCTTCAACTTGTTGCCCAACGGCACCGTTAGCACCGTTAGCGGCTGGGTTCCAATCTGAGGCACATTGAGATCAGCCCCTAACTCAACCAGTAGCTTCATGGCCGGGATCCTCAGCTGCCGAATGAAATGGGAATGAAATGGATCTCTGCAAATACTCACGCAATTTCATGCAAATATAAATAATGAATATACTATGCAAACTATCCGAGAAACATCGAGAAACTATCCTTGGAGATCCTTCGAGTTGACTTCCCAAAAAAACGTAGGTGCTCTCTTCACGGTCCGAGCGTCTGGGTGCCTTCAGCAGCAATGTGTAAAGGGGTGGAATTCTGCCCGTTGACAGGGTCCACCTGGCGTGAAAGTCTGGCACTTGGTTGTTCAAAGATCTCAAGACGATAGGAAGACTTCGCGGACGACTTGGCAAACGACTTTGTCGAGGACTCATTGAATCACAGTTTGAGGAAGTTTGTCTTCGAAACACACTGCCTCAACACCATAACCCATGAAGAAGCTGATGAGCTCGACATCCCCGAGCCCAGCTGATGCGTGAAGGACGGTGTCCTGAAAATGCCGAAGGAGAAGACAGACATCTGACAAAGATTGATAAAGTTAAAATGGAATAAGAGGCGCATTACGAAACCACAAGACTGGCTAGTGGGAAGAGTCAGAGGAGGCAGGTCATTCAAGTTGGTAGACTTTGACCTTGGAGGCGCAAAGAGGAAGACTGCAGAAGGCCTAGGAAATTGTAGAAAGTCGAGGAAACTTGTCAGAGATGTGAAGCAGAAGTCACAAGGTCGAACAGCTACAGTCACAGTCAGTCACAACAAAATCAACGAACCGAACAAAGCCACATGAGGCGATGCCAGAAGTCCCCAGGACCCAGAACACTTTGCAAAGTCTAGAGCTGTCTGAAGTCTTTGCAGAGCATCTCTGCACGCTAGGTGATGTTGTACATGATCAAAGTCATGGAAACATTTAGAAATTGAGAAATAATCTACGTTTGGTAGGCGTCTGATACCTTTCCAAACCTCCAGTACAGGATATTGATTCAAGTGTATGGGCAAGAACACGGGCAAAATTTTCAGTTTGCTCAGAATGCTTTTGATGAGGAAAGGCGTCGCCTTCAGGGAAACGTGTTTTCATGGTTTGGGACTTTGCAGCAAGATCGCTGTCTCGATATGTCTCGATGAAAAATCAGCGGTGTTGTTTTTGGCACATTTTCCAGAATAAATGGCTCGCTCTCGGGTCTCTCTCAGTGGCTGTTTGTATTTTCGAACAGGAATGGTTTTTGGTCGAACTTTTGCGTAGTTTGAAGCGGATTTGTATTGAACAGAGATGGCCTAATAGGATGTACAATAACAGCTATCATCTATCGCATTCAAAGTTGAATGCGGAAAAGTCATCTCTTCCTCAGCACGTAGCATCCCTATTGGGCCCGTGTTCCAACTTTTTCATGCCTTGAAAGTGTTTCACTACAGTAGAGGTAGTACATCACTTTCGTATCCTTTCTTTGCGTCCCTATTCATCTCAGCCTCGCAATTTCTGCAAAGGAGTGAATCTGTGTCAGTAGTTGGCAGTGAGTCAAAAATAGTAAAAGGATCGGAAAATACCTGCCTTTTCGTTGTCTCTTAGTATTGCATTTGCTTTTGTGGAGATCTAGCGATGCCTCGACAAGGGGAAGGCTGGTCTGGCAGTCTTTGTCAAATATCAAAATCCTCATCTCTAAGCCTATCTAAGCATCTTCCTTTGATTTTACTTGGAACCGCTTGGAACCCTGAAGGCCCTGAACAAAAAGAACAGAACTCGTTGCCAAATGTCCCAAATGTCCCGTCCTGAGTCTCTGGATGGACGGCGGTGGTGAAGTCCATCCCATGCGCAGCCATGGACTGGATCATGTCCTCGGGCAAGGAGACAGGAAGCACAGGAAGCACAGGATTGTTTTGGGAAAATGAAGAAACGAGTTGAGCAGTTGACAATGAAAAGAATTAAAGCAACGTCCCAGGCTATCTGCAGGGTACACAGGAAAGAGGCTTCCTTCATTTTCAGCGCTCAGTTTTCCATTGTGGATTAAAGGACTGCAGATCTGTCTACAAACCGTGAACATGCAAACTACGAGAAAATGAGGCCCCAAGTGAATGAATACTGTCATGAAAAAAGAAATCTGCTGCACGAAGGATCACAAGGGCAAGAATCATGGGCAAGAAATGGCAAGAATCTAGGTTATATTAAAGGGGACCGTTTTCTGAGGGTCAAGCAGAATCACTCCGCCATATAGCATCCATCAAGCGTGCAGCATCAGTCCACTGATCCATATGGCTTTCCTGCAAAACCCAAAGGCCCAAGAAATTGGAATTGGGTAGCGGATGTAGCGGATGTAGCGGATGTAGCGTTCACAAAGCCACGTATGGTGCTTCTAGGTTTGACTGTAAGAATTCACATGCAGCGAGGTTGGACTTCCAGCCTTGTCCCGAACAGCAATAACATCCCCACACGCTGGGCATCTGTAGTTATTGCCTCTGCAAGAATCTCCACCGTGCCAGGTGTACAATAAGACCATGAGAAATCACTGGCATCCCTGTGGCAAAGATTGGCAAAGCATATGAATTCTATGAAATTCGGTCGTGGCAGCCGTGGCAGTAAGCCAGCAACGGTAGCAGAAGACGCTGTGAGAGACCAGGTTGTTTGACGGGATGTCACGGCCACAATTGCCACACGCCGAGTCACCTCCGGTCATCGCAATCTGGTGCTGCCCCGCTGCTCCCTTTCCTCTTGCCGTGACCAAAATCTGAGACTTCCACCTTTTGAGGAGTCCTGAAATCGACTGAAAAGATACAACAGGATGCAGCAGGATGCAGCTTGCCATAGAAAGAGTGAGGGATCAAAAACTAGAGCCATTTTAATCCATTTTAGACAAATAGTTTGCTTGTTGATGCATCAAAAATAAAATGCACCAAAAAAGAAACATTCAGCTAAAAAAATTGAAGTACTGTATCTAGAAGTCTAGCCACTACAACAGGGAGCCAACATGTGCTGATTTCCTTCCACCCTGCTTTCCTTCCCTCCTTCTTGATTGCTTTCATGAATACATTATGTTACTAATTATGTTCTTTTTCGATGCAAATTGATTGCTTGATAAGAGCTCTATGAGCTATGTCTTTCCTGATGGACAATACTTTGATCAACAAATTGTTTTTTTCTTTGATGCTACCATGGAGTGGAACGAATGCACAGCGAAATCGCTGCTTCTGCTACCGTCGTCCCAAGGTCGTCCTCGAGGCTCATCACCTCGGGCCGCGCCAAAACACCTGGACGAGGCGGACGAGACGGACGAGGCGGACGAGGCCAAGATAGGCCAAGATAGGCCAAGATAGGCCAAGATAGGCCAAGATAGGCCAAGATAGGCCAAGATAGGCCAAGATAGGCCAAGGGAAGAAAACTGAGAAACTCCCGAGGTCATCGAAAGGCGGAGCGGCGGAGCGTGTAAACAGTTTAGAGAGTTTACTAAGTGCAAACATGAACCATGCCCCTGGATCTCCCAAACCAGAAAGGCAAACGCACAGATGAAAGCACTTTCATCCTACTTTGATTTCTGCTCATGATGTGCTCATGATCTGCTCATGACCACTCAGCACTCGTCGTTTGAGACACATCAGACATCAAACGATCACGGATCATTTGCCTCGGCTGGCAGGTCGAGGTGGCCGCGCCTCGCAGCGTGCAGCACGTGTCTCGGGTATCACAGACATTGAAAAACATTGAAAAACGTAAAAGAAATGCATTGAAAAGAATTGAAAAGAATTGAAAAGAATTGAACAAACATAAAAATCACAAAATATTTTAGATTTCAACTCACACTCGAAAAACACATGTCATCTGAGAGTCATCCGCTTTTTTCTTCTCAAGAGGTGAAAGGCGGCGTCAAGAGATAAAAGGGCATGAGTTGCTGCCGGCTAAAACAGAAGTACTTCAGAAGTGTTGATGCCTACAGGGCAGGCTTTCGCCTTGCTTTCAGTTTGCATCAGCTGTGCTGTGTGGCATTCATTGCATTGCTTTGTGGTCAGCATATGTCAGCATCATTCTGCGTCATTCAGCTGATCTCAGCTGATCTCAGCTGGTTTTCTCGCGATAAAAGGGAGACTGTCTGATGGCATCGACGAAGGCTGGCCCTTCTTCTGCTTGAACTTTGGCTTTCAAAGACTCGGGTGTCTCACCGGGCTCCACCTTCACCATACGTTGTACCACGATGGGACCTCCGTCGACCTCCTCTGTGACCAAATGCACAGTGCAGCCACTTTCGGTCTCACCGGCATCCACTACAGCTTTGTGCACTTCCAAGTCCATGCCTCCAGCATGTTTCGGAAGCAAACTGGGATGGATGTTGATACAACGACCTTCCCAGTCTTTGCAGAATTCAGGGCTAACGATACGCATGAAGCCACACATCATCACAAGTTCCACTCCAGCTTCACGAAGAACCTTAGTGACTTCAGCATCATACTCAGCACGAGGAGTACCTTTTTTGCAGGGCACATGCACCGTCTTCACTCCTTCGTTCTGGCCCCTCCCCAAGATTCCAGCATCCTTCTTGTTCGAAACCACTACCACAATCTCTGCGTTTAGCTCGCCCTTCTTGATTGTGTCAAAAGTCAGCTGGGAAGAGGAGCCGCGAGTTGAGCCAATCAGCCCAATGCGCAGCGGCGAAGCAGCCATGGCACAAGAGTCGGGTTCGTGTCTTGCAATTTTCTTGGATCAGACATAATGTAACACAATCAAATGAGAAATTGCATGGTCTTCGATAGTCTCAGCCTGCGGACGCTATGCTTTGCAGTAGTATTGAACTTCTGATTCCGATCTTGTTAACTTCTGCTGCTGGAATGTGCCTCTGTTACAAATGTAATCTTGAACAAAAAGTCAATACTGGCATATCGAACTACAAATACAAAGGACATATAAAGGTCATTGAAGGTCTGGGGTGTGCAAGCCCTTTGAGTCCTTTTGACCCAACAGACTGCCTGATCCAACTGATCACCTGATCACCCCACCTCAATCCGATCGATCACGGCCGCTGTCTGCGGACGGCTTGGGGCATCGCCTGCCTCAAGCTCCTGTGACGGCGAATCCACGAGGCAACACATGGCAACACGAGAAACGCTAAGGACAAACAGGGACAAACAGACTGCCACATTTGGGGAAGGGACCGGAGGAAGCTGCAGGAAGCTCAAATGAAAGTGAACAGTAACGAAAAATAACGAAAATACTTGAAAATACAATCAAAATACAAGAAGGTGCGCACCGCTATGAACGGGTCGACGCATCAGAATGAAGGCACACAGCATAGCGCACATTGTCTATGAATCTTCCAGGCGCAAGCAAGGGCTTGGAAGAAAAAAACAAAATGTTCAACATGTTCCACAGAGGAGACTTCACACTTTGCGAAGAGCAGGACAGTACAATCATGTAATATGATTCATAAATATTCATAATCTGATTCCATATGGGTGCCAATCTGAGTCCTTGATGCGATTCAGCAGGATCTGCGTCGTCGAGCGGAAGTTGTCCACCATGTCATCTTTTTCGCGCTGAAGGCTTTGGACCTTGCGCCGAGCGTAAAAGAAAGTTGCAGCAGTGGAACACAGTGGAACACTCGGGCAGAGTCTCACTTGGTGATCAAGTCATGTCACAATTTCTCCACTGTCATGGACGGGTGGTTTTAAAATGTTTTAAATGGGAATAAGATGACAGTGTCCATACAAGATCTACCCGGAAACACTTTTGAAACACTGCGAGCCCTGTAGAAGAGAAATAAGATAAACTCAGTTTTCTTTGCAACGAGCGAAGTGTTGATATGCCCGCGGTAATTCGGCATGGGAGACAGCCAACTTGAGCTCAAACGCAGTAATTGCACTTATGCATTGGATTCATTCGATTCTTTGCTTTTTTTCGCCTGAAAAAACATGTTGGTTTTGTCAAAGTCTTGTCTGGCCTTGGAGCGCAATCTCTTCACCTCGGACTTCAGCAGGTTGAGCTCGTTGCTCACTTGCGTGTCCAGCAGAGACCTCAACTGAACGACGTGACACGACGTGACACGACGTGACACGACGTGACCCTTGACTCTGAACGAAGTAAAAAAATTGAGTCCAGAAGGGACCCCAAACTTGGAACCAAAACGGATAGAAAAACTGATCCTAGGGGCAAATTTTCCAAGGTGAAAGATATTGTGCCATATTCATTCACTGTTACAGATCCTATGACAACTTCCAAGCAAATCGCGCACTCACAATATCTACACCACACATCTATTTTATCACAGCCGTATCTGAATGACTTAATGAAAATTCTTGCCACATCGCCGGGAGCAATTCTTACAGTTCTCTCATTCCACTCAGTTTTCATCTTCCTTTACAGCTTCAGCAAACGTCGCCAAGGGCGCAGCTTTGCCAGCGCGTCGCTGGATCTGCCCAGAAATCCGGCACTGTCGCCATCTTCGTCATCTTCGTCATCTTCGCCATCTTCCTGGGCAATGGATATCAACAAAAAACAACAACCCATAAGCCATAACGATATCTTGTGATCTCTTGTATCTCGATTCGGTGAAGGCAACACCCGCTTTCCAAATCCGTGACAAAGATAGAACTAGGAACTTCATGGAACTTCACAGGTTGTCAAAATTGTCAAACAAACCCGGAGAAGTTTCCTCGCTGTGTAGATCCTGGCACGAAAGGCATGGGGTTGCTGGTCAAGACGGGGACATCTGAGGAGCACATTGGATCAATATTGGATCAATGTAAATGGACTCAAAGAAACAGAAGACCGACGAAGACCGAGAAAGAAAAAACAGGTTTCAGATGGTTTCAAAGGAAAATCCAGGCATCGATTGCACCGACATCTGCTGACGGTTCAGCAATCAGAAAATACAGTGTGTGACACACTTCCGGTCAAATGCTGTCTGTAACTTACGGTTATGTTTGAACAGCTCTGCACTACGTGACCTCGTCATTCATTGCGACTCCAAACCGCCATTAGCGCTGCAGCACCCCCCAAAGAAGCTTTGCTGTACGCAGAAAAAGCCTTGCTGCCAAACCAATGGTCATGATCTGTGTGCCTCTCACCTTTTCTTTCTCTTTATACGACCTTTCACTTTCTCACTTTGCAACAGTAGAAAAAGATGCTTCCACGCAAACTCTGAATTTGTCTCCTTTCTTCGTGTCTGGTACTCCGAACTATTTCTGCCACGACTTTTGACCCTTTGCCAGGCTGAAGCCCATTGAGCTGCAGTGAGTGGCAACAAGTCAGTCAACTCAATATCTGATTGTTCGCCTTCAGTCAGTTCTGCAAGATTCTGCAAGTAAGCGTTTCTTTGCTCAAATAGTAAGGGGAACCTGTGCTATACTGCCTCTTTTCAAGAAGAGGTTCAATGCTGCAACTGGGATCACAAACGCTGTCTGGCTGATTCTTCAAGGATTGCTTCGGCCTTGGAAACGCCAAGGCTATTGAAAGCATTTGAAGCCACTAACTGCCTGTCCTTTACTATTCCGTTGCTGCTGTTCATCAATCTTTGTCCATGATTCTTTCAGATTCTTTCTGCTTTACTTTTGCTTTCATCATTGGCACCATATAAGCTTACAAAATGACCGAGATGACGTATGAGGTTCAGGCCTTCTCGAAGCTGCCGAGACGCTCACAAGCCAACAAGGCAGTGCTAAAAACTGCAGCATCGGGCGTCAATGCCTCCAAATGACTCAAGGCGAAAATGATCAGTTCTAGAGTTGTCATTTAGTCCTAGACTGCTTTTCCCATCTTTTCCCTACATTGCCTGTCTAGAATTGATGGATAACCAACTTTTACTGAAGGTAGGTCAAAATGTCTGGCTTTCTAAATATCCAATCCACACTCTTTCATGGATGAATAGAATATAATAGAATTTCTTTGTAACTTCCTCCGGAGTTTCCCTTGTTATACTTCTGTGATGCATTTGGATAGCTTGCTGGAGTTGATGTTCGTTCTGCCTGATCCTGAATCTTGTCGATGATTGCCAGGGCAAACCTGGAAGTGGAAGAAAAGAGCAAGTAAAGATCAATACCAAATATAAATATTATGATATATTGTATATCATATTACATAATGATAATAGTAATAATGTTTAACGAAAAGAAAATCACGTGGCCAACAAGATGAAGTGGTGAAGTGAGTTTGCGGTAGAATGGCAATGTCAGCTGGGAAAACTTCACCTGTGGCATGAATATACTCCGTTTCGTCCCTTTTGTGGCAAAGGCTGGGATGCTGTTGTCTTGTATGTGCAAAGATCAAAAGCAAAACGGCCTATGAAAAATGATCATTGATTCAAATTGATTCCTTTCGTCCTAAAGCATGAAGCATGAATTGACAGCTGCACATGGATGGCTTCGAACAGTCCTCAGGAGCGGACCCTAAGTGACCAGCGCTCTGACAGGCGGTAGCAGCAGCCGTGAAAGCCTGCCTGAAGTCTCAGATGTTTACTTTACACACAAATCTGAATAGCGTGGAATAGCAACAAGTTCATACAATTTCATGTATGTTCATGCAATTTCATACGAGGTCATAAAATTTCCAATGTGTATACAGTATTGTGTGTATATATATATATGTATAATTTCATGCAATTTCGTAGAATTCTGTACAGTTCTCTAAAAGCTGTTTTTCTGCCTTCATAGAAGGAGATGCCACCCGGCCGCTCAGACTAAGCACAAGACACGTTCAGGCTTAAACCATCCTGGCACTTGGCCAAGTTTCTCTGACCCTTGCCATGTTTGGTTCATATTTGGATGGGGCTTCACCGGCTTCACATGTTCACTTTGTTTGGAGTCATCATGGGTCATCGTGGGTCATCATGGGTCATCATACCTGATCCAAGGTTTCACTTTGTTCCATTCTGCTCTTGTCTGCTCACATTCTTGTTTGCATAGGCACCTGCTCGAGCTGCCAAAGCGTGAAAGACCATCGGAGACCTTCCATGCGGTCTAAACTTCGGGAAAAGAAACGTGTCTTGTTTGATTCCTCGATGAAAAAAAAAACAGAAACCAAAGAAGCAAACTCTTTCGGCAAGAGTGCAACGTAAATGGAACCTCGCTCACAAGCTGCTAGCAACGCTGTGTGTGACACCTCAATGTGGTCTTGACTTCTTAAGCAGCCTCCCCTCTTAAAATTGTTTCACACAAAACTGCTGAATTTTCATTTAAGGTACTTAAGAATTGCGTTTCTCCTGAGGCTGGTGCTACATCTGGACACATTCGCTGTCTTTGCATGGCACTGTGTGCCTTTCTTAATGGCAGCTCTCAGTGGCTAGTGGCTGCCGTTTCGAATGGCGTCCCCACCTATGTGAAAAGGAATCACAGTTTCATATCCAATGATGTGCGGCAGTACGATACAAAATTGACTGTCTTCCCTGGTTCTCTGATCATTCATCTGTGGTACTCAAATCTGTAGAGACAGCCCAAAATACGAAGGCGAGTTTCTGTAGAGACAGCCCAAAATACGAAGGTGCTAGGAATGGCTTCGATTGGTCACCACCTTGACATTCTAAAAAAGGAAATCCAAAGTCCACTCACCCAAGCAGGAACATCTTGCACCTAAGAAGTCAGTGCAACTGCTTTGGCGGGCTATTACTCATAAGTACTGACTCCCCCGATTCATCAAAAGCAAAGATGTATGGGTTTACAAGGCGCCAAAAACGCTTTCTGCATAATCAACAGTACTGACAGTGCTCAACATATAATCGAAGAGAATCAACACGACTTGTCGGAAAATGCAGACCTCCAAAGCATCTGGCCAACTCTCCCGGCAAGATCCCAGCAACCTTGATTTTGTAAACAACATCGTGAAACAATGCATTAAAGACATTAAAGAACAATCATTGAATCATGACATGAAGAATGCAAGAACCTATATTAGTATTATGTGTGGAAGGCACTAATGATGCACATCAATCACTGAAAGAAGCAGAGTTGTCGGAAACAATTCACTTGATTCAATGATCCAAGATGATCCAAGATGATCCAAGATGCGTGTTCCAAGAAATCAAATCAGGATTCAATTTGGTGACCTCGCCACGCGAAGGCTCAACAGGCAGGGAAAGCTCTGTATCTGTCATTTCTCTGTGTATCTCGGTGTATCTTGGTGGCGCCTTCAGAGAGGACCAAACCTGGCAACTCTTGGTGCTGACGGAACCAGATTCTGATCACAAGACTGGCACAAAAAATCAACAAACCAAAGGAATCGCAAAGGAATTGCATATCAACAGATATGCTTTAGGACTTTAGGATATCTGCCTCAAACACCATCTGCCATGCAGAAGCGCTTTCACAGGCACTCAAAGCGGCATTGAAGAGGCTGATGTCGATACCTGAAGACAGCAATAAGACAGCAAATTCAGTGTGTGACAAATCTTGCAATCATTCACAAGTTGCCCTTACCCTGCGTGTTGAAAGGTGAAGTGCTTATCTCCTGTAAGTTGCAGGTCCTGAGGAGACCTGAGTCCAAAACGTAGTCCGTGTTTCGCAATCTGCAGCAATTCAAAAGCCCAGTCCTGTCAGGTCTGCGGCATGGTTGCGACCAAACGACCAACCGGCCAAAGGTGGAGGACATGCAGTACACTGAAGTCACTGAAGTAAGAGAATGATATCGTGACACATCATGACGATAGACTCTCGATCGACAATGTCGACGATTCAAATTTCTCGTGTTGTCCTGGCTCAATTCAAATTTCTTATAGTGACACGTATTTCTTAATATGTCTTATGTTCTTTTCATCGACTTTTCATCGACTTTTCATCGACTTTTCATAGATTTCAAGGTCTCAAGCTCGGCCAGGCTACCCAGCGATGTGCCGAATCGCAAGCAGCAATTGAAGAGCTGAAGCCTGAGAGCCTGGTCTTCAACCAGTTGCCTCAATCCAAAAATCCCACCAGAAAATTCGAAATGGAGAAACCGCAAGGAAAATGCACACGGAAATTGAAAATGAAGCCTTTCAAGATCTTTCAAGCCTCTTCAACTGCATGCAAATCCTACTCTGATGTAGGTTACATCCCCATTTCTCACCTCGACCCTTCTCAGATGTTGCCGGCCGTGACTCTAACCTAAGTAAGGATTGTTGCGATTGTACCAGCTTTCTGTGTAGCATGATAACAATAGCGTCACATGCCACCTGG
>Ga0126342_10019083_pt1 | contig 11695 bp, 10 predicted proteins | sample Cyp1metagenome_FD_92528 | JGI IMG/M metagenome (GOLD analysis project Ga0126342, IMG submission 92528) | Coral microbial communities from Lord Howe Island, Old Settlement Bay, Australia - Cyphastrea 1 metagenome | ecosystem: Host-associated > Invertebrates > Cnidaria > Coral ... | reverse complement strand
TATATTTCACAACGATGTACATAGCAAAAAGGTCGAGCTGCCAGCTTTGCTTCCTTGCCACTTCTTCCGGGGTCGGCGGCAGGGGCGGCAGCCCTTAAATAATGAACAATCACATAATAATGTTCGCATGATATGCATTGATTGAAAACATATGACACATCTATTCTAATCCCCTCTGCTTACCACAGTGATGCTAAGCAAATGTCAGATGTCTTCCTGCCGTCCATTGAAGAGCATCAGCGCCAGGCATTGGTAGGTGGACACCACCAACAAATGCTGCCGCGACAGGCCATGGCACTTGATTTCTAGGTGCCCCATGTTGTAGATCCACCGGAGTTTTCGCCCGTTGTGCTTGGCATGGTAGAAGTTCTCATAGGCTCTGATGCAGGTCAACATCCTCGTCCCAATCGTCCCAGTCTTTAAGGGAAACCAGTTGAAACAAGTTGTTCAACAACTGATTAGCAAATGTTAGTAGTGGAGCCGCCCCCCTGGAAAATGGTAATCATTGATCATCATAATTTTCTTTGATAGAGTGTCAGGGTGGATGATGACGGATAAAGCAGATTAAATGGAAGAAAAGAAGAGCTGAAAGCATCCTGAAAGCGCCAGCTTGAAACTACAGGACAAGTTGTTTCAAGCATTCTCAAGCTGCTTTAAGGTTTTAGAAACAGCAGACTCCCGGACTCCCCGGACTCCCCGGACTCCCAGAGCAAAACACGGAAAAGCCGAGCATCTCTGGGCACAGCACAACGGGTGCATCATCCGCCTTCTCCGGCCATGCGTTGGTTTGAAGGACCCGCACCTCATGGGTCACACCACCCGGCGAGCCATGGTGAGAAGCCCTCATGTACTCCTCTTGGAGTTGATCACTCAGCGCCATATCGGTAAACATCGAAGCAAGCTTTTGAATGGCTTGCTGCCCACACTCCACCTTTAACTTTGTGATAAAACAATCTTCCGCATCATTGGAGACAGACAGCTTATTCAGCAATCGCCGTGACAGGGCACTCTTGTAGATGTCAAGGAAAATGTCTTTGTCTTTCCTGAAGGTCGAAAGCGTTGGAAAGCGTTGGAAAAGCACAAGTCTCGCGTACCACCCAGCTCAACTCCCAATGTCTATTAAGATTATTAAAGTCTATTAGCAACATTTACCAGCCCTATACCAGCCCTATACCAGCCCTATACCAGCCCTATTAGCAACCCGTAAAAGATGTAAAAGGTGAAAGAAAATATGATCCAAAAAGAGCCAAGAACTTGGCAAGCGTCAGGTGGGCAAAAAGCCCCACAACCTGATTCACCAAGACCTGCACCTCATCTTCATTCCGGCCCTTCAAGCCCTTCTTGAGCTGAAGGTCACTGAATAAAGCGAGATACTTGGCACAGCGAGTGTCCTTGTTCAACACCGCTTCCAAGCCTTTATTTCTACCTTTTTGGAATCCAGTATCACTCTCAAAGCAAGTGGCAACCATGTTGTCAACCTCATTTTTCAATTCCAGAACCCTCTCTGTATATGTGGGAGGGTTATCAATCATTTGTTGGTCTTCAACTATTGCAGAACACCTTTGCTCAATGTATGGCTCCATCACAGAGATGATATGTGGCAGCATTGAAGGTTCGCGTCTGAAGATTCTGTACATGAGCTTCAGCTCCTCATAGCGTTTGTTCACGAACATGGAATGCGCGCCAGTGGTCATCTCAACCAATTCCTTTGCTGTTTGGAGAATGAGTTCCCCTTGCACCACAGCTTTCAAGTCCTTTTCGGAGGACGAATCGAGGTAGCGGCTCAGCCGGCTCTCCTCATCCTCCAAGCGACGTTGGATCTCCTGAAGAAACACAGGACATGAGTAGGCGGCCATCCATCCAGCAACTTTGGACTTGTAGTAGTCGTTGGTGGCAGCCAATAATTTCTTTTCAAAGTCTTCCTTGTAAAGCCCACGGGATTGTGACTGCCAGAGCAGTCGATCTGCACTATTTCGGTCACCCTCTTTTTGTTTCACCACTTTGGGGCCAGAATCACCTACGGTGCAGAGCATCTCCACCAGCAAACGGAGAACGTCTTGGTTGATTTCATGGCCATCACGCTCTCGGTTCACCACGTCCACCATGGCAGCCACACATTTGACCTTGACCTTGGTGTAGACCGTGTCGGTGAAGCATTGAAGGGCAGCCCTGAAGAGGTCCGGATATTCGGTGCTGCTCTTGGTGAAGAATCGATCCAAGTACTGGAAGACTCGCTGCATCCAAAAGACCAAAATGGTATTCTTCTCCCAGAGCTGGGCTAAAGCGGCCAGCAACTCCTCCCCTGAAAGCTGGGAGAGTTGGGACATTGCCTCAGTGCAGTAACCGTGAATCACCTGCTTGTAATAGACGTACAGCTTCACGGAATGCTGTTGTTGGTCGCCAAACTGTACAACGACCGAATAGGCCTTCATGAACGTCATATTGTTTCTATTCTCAAAGACACCTGTCCTCAGGTAAGTCAAAAGCGGTTGCACCCGCTCTTGCTCAATGAGGTGCAGGCCCTGTTCAACAGTCATGGTCTCAATATTGAAGTCAATGGCATCGCCTTTAGAGACAGGTTTTGCAGACATGGCGCGGAAGGGATTTACGACCCAAACCCCCCCAATTGGGGGATCAACAGGCTTTGCACCCCACCCAACACGCCGCCCTGCCACTTGTCTGTAAAGCAGCAAAAAGAGCATGATTCCCCACATGGAGAAGAAAAGGCAGGTTTGGAATGCTCATCTTCGGCATGTTCCATAAAGAGGCACCAAGCAAACAAACGCATCAAGGTTCTTTGCTGCAATTCTCTCGCAGTTAAGCGAGCGTGCTGCTGCTATTACATCATCTTATCTCTTCCCTGGAAACACAAGGGAAAATCCGATGCCCGTTATCAAGGGGGTCCATCTTTTCCGGCTGACCGTACACTGGAAGTCATTGCCAACCAAGAAGTATCACATTGAACATCATTGAACGTTTCTAGAAAAGCATATTATGAAGTCAGTTTTTGCATCAAGAAACAAACCAAGGCATAGAATCCAGAAAGAACCACCGATCTTCCAAGATCTTCGAAGATCTTCCCAGCCCGTCATGCCTTGGACATGGCAAGCTCAGCCTTTCAGCTCACTTTGGGGGTGTCATTTCCAGTGGCTATTTGAATCCAACCAATCAATGGTAGTAAGGAAATGATTCACCATGACTTGGAACATTACAAGCTTTTCTTCAGCCTGCAGTTCCAGTCAACAACTGCGAGCCACAAAAACTAAGTCAAACTCACGTAACATCGACTGGAACGGGATGAACATGGGATGAAAATGGGATGAAATCGCCACCAAACTTCAGGAATGCCAGAAGTCTTGGCCTCTGAAAGAATGGGATGTACTTTTTCATCTTGCCGCCATCTCAAAGCCTGCAGCAGGTCAACCAGATTCCGACCACGCTACCAATCAACTAGCACTGCTAGAATTTTTCAGGATATGTTCCCCAAGTAAATCTTGCCATCCTTGATAATTCCCAGGTTTTGAGAAATACAGATATGCCATGATTTGTTTCTTGGTCACCCAAACACGCAAACACTTTGTCAATTGGCCTCATCAGCAATTCATGCGGTCCTGGCCTGAGCTGTGAACAATGTAACAAAATCCCCGTGACGCCGTGGAAACAAATATCAAGCACTGTCAGAATCTGTCTGTTCACTGAACTTCCAACAGCAGGGCAGTGGCCCATTGAGTCCAGTCCCTGACAAGAGCAGTCCGCATTGCCATCACGCTGCCGCTCTAAGCTGCGTCATGGCTGGGGGATTGCGTTGAGCAGCTGCAGCTGCTGTTCCACTGGTTCGACTTTCTGTCTTGGCCCAATCAGAACCCCATGACGTCTACAGTGACAAAACAGAGGTTCTTTTTCAAATAACAAAGGATGGGACAAAGTATGCCAGTCTGCTGCCTTATCTTTTGCGCCCGGAAATGCTTGATAGCTTGCCCAGAATTAAGAAGCGGAGACTTCTAATCGGCCCTTTCCAATGCTTGCAGTGTGGAAGTTAAGACTGGTTTAGAGATGTTTAGAGCAGTTAAGACCAGTGAATCAGAACAATCATTTGAAGACCCAAAATGTAATTCCTTTCCAGCCAAGGGAAGCAGTACCCTAAAAGCCCTCCACCACGGCCTTAAGTCGTGCTTTTGCAAATGCAGCACCGTCCTGTGGTCCAAAACCAGCCACTGCCGTATCCCGTAGTGAGTTTTAAAATCCAATTTCCAGATGCTAAACAGATCTAAACAGAAACGTTGGCATAATTTAGTCATGCGTTCCCAAACTGACTGGATGAAATTGGGTTGAAATGCTCCATCATGTCACCACTGATGCCCTGTGCGTCCTCAGGTGTCTTCGCCATGCCAAAAGCACCCCAGCTCTTGAAGCCACCTTGCCAAGTCGGGTTGGGAAGCCGCCCAGTCCAACAACATGAAAGGCACTTGGGAACAGATAAATCATATGTATGTATATATTATATATAATTATATATATATAATTATATATATAATTATATATATATAATTATATATATAAATCATATGAAATATCCCCCACCACCAGTTGAGGGTTGATGGTTGGTTATGCCGCTATGCCCCCGGAGTTTGTTCCCTCATCCCCATTTGTTGCCGAAAGCAGCAAAATCAGCCAACCTGAATCAGCTCCGCGGCGAGGGGCCTTTTCCTTTCCAAATGGACTCATAGACCTGCGCCAATTGGTTGGTTGCTACGGTGGGTCAAGCCATTCGGGAGCCCACGATTTCGACATATGTGGAGAGGCCGTCGTCTTGACACCATTTCAAGATTTTCAAGGCAAAAGACCTCCAACAAGAGGAAAAAATACAGTAATTGCATCAAGCATCATCCATGCATCATCCAGCTATACTTCAAGTCCAGTTGCCTGTTTGCATGGGATTCCAATAGAAGCCCAGCCAGCCTTTGATCTTCTAAAGCTCCGCCTGCTGAAGCCAGCCATGGTCAGCTCCATCAAACTTCACACAGATTTGGGGGAGGATATTGGTACCTTTTCGTTGCCATGTCACTTGGGTACCAGACAAACATCCAAAAAATGGATCAACGAAAACAAAAATATCCAAACATCATCATTTTCTTCATCAGTTTTGCATAGTTTTGGGGTCTACCCATGTTTGGTGATCTCCAGTCGCTGCGCCTACCGGCCGCGGGCGGGTCCGCTGCGGCGTGGTGGGCCGCGGCGGCGGGGGCGGGGGAAGGGGCCGATGCCTTGCGAATCAACGGAATGTCGTGGGGTCAATGGTCCCCCAGTCATCAAGATGGAGATGACTAACCATAACTTGTACCATGGTGATATACAATAACTACAGTAACTACAGCAACCAATGGCCAAGAAACAACATGAGGATTCACATGTGCATCAACAACACATCAAGGCCGATGTCTAGATATTTTTAGTCCCCACATCACTACATCCAAATGGTCTTGGACTATCTTGGACTGCGATGTTCTGTTTTCCCGATTCTTTTTTCCAGTAGCATCATCTTTGTCAGGGGTAAACCGCTATAGAAACACTACCAAGGCTGGAAAAGGTAATGTTCAACCTCCACCCAAAGAAAGTTGGGAAAGATCAGGAAGGAAACCACAGGAAACTTGTCAAAGATGTGGTGGCAAGCGCCTTGCAAAGCGCGGCAATCGAACACCAGGCCTGAGATCACCGGACACAGACTGAAACAAATTGGAGCTGGATTGCCAAAAACAGTTCGTTGATTCGTTGACTGAAGTTTGGGCATGTTTGCGCATTTAATGGCAGTTGTTTGGGTCTAGCATAAGGGGTCCTCGAGTCTTTGTATTTTCACGACCCAGCCTTTCTCGACAGACATCACCTTTTGGACATATCATCTTGAACGCCCCCCAAACTGGGGAAAATTTGATACACAGTCTGCAAGCACCTCCATTTTGGCACCGCAAATCTATGTCTTCTGCAACGGGAAGGAAAGCTGCGACTTCTTGAGGCATTTGCTCTGGAGAACACTCGCCACTGCTGCTGTCATCGGGCACCACCTCAAGGCCGCAAGATGTATGATTGGACTGATTGGACAATGGCCTTCAATGCCTTCGGACGGCCTTCAATGGGCCATGGCTTTTGGGAATGGCACACAGAGATGTCGAAGTCGACCATATTTGAAGGGAGCTAACTTTGATCACTTCACGTGCGCCTTCGCGTTCCTGTGTGCTTTGGGTGAACTCTGCCACATTTTGCCAACATCTTTGAAGTGGACCGGAGAACTTTAAAATCCGTAGGATCAAAAACATAGTTCAGAATTATGATATGACTATATATATACATATATAGACAATCATGTTTACTTATACATAACTATATATATACAATCATACATAACTATATATTATATATATATATATGTATGTTTATATGATATTCTATGTATATAATCGAAATCAACTTGAGAATTCTATGAAGGTCAAATCCCTGACATCTGAAGCACGTCCATGGCATCTGGCAGCTGCCTTCAGCTTGAGGTCTCCCATCTTCGCCTGCAGAATCTCCTATTTTCAGAGGGGATGGAACCCCAAATCATGGCAATCTTAGGGAAATTGATGGGAAAATGATGGGAAAATATGATGGATGGATGTCATAATGTGTGATGAAATGATCATAGAATGACAATAAACCATGGGATATCATGGGATTTGTTGATCTCCTATTGTCAGACACACCTATATTGGATAAGTGAGGAGGGATCTTGGATCTTCACAAAATCTTCAATGCTTCGCAGCGGACCCTGACATCTGACACTTGTCATGGGCGCAATGCTCCAGAGCCTCACTCCATGAGCCAACTTGCGGCAGCTGAATCTCTTGTAGCCTTGGTCCATGTCACGGGGTTTGATGGCGACTCGCCACGCTCCGTCTGATCTTTAAATGGGAAAGTCCCAAAACAGGAGAAACCCAAGAGCACGTGGCTTCCTGAGAATACGACCGCCTGAAGTCTGGGTCACCACACGCCATTCGCCCACACCGTGGCCGTGGATCTTCGCGGGGACTTGGACCTTGGCATCTTGGGATCAGACATAGTCTATATTGAGTCTATATTATACATGTCACACCGATTTCACTGTATGTCTATATTAGATTATATTAGTCTATATAGATGTCTTCTCCTGGGTCACGGCTAAGTGATTACATAGCTGCACCACATTGCACCACATAGATCCAGTTAGTTTGAGACAACCATCAGATAGTCTAAGACTAGCAAAGCAGTTGGGAAGTCCTTCCTTTAAATCTGTCAACACTTCTCGAGTGTGGCACTGTCACATTGCCCACTTTCGGACTCGCTCTCAGTCTTGCAAACCTGGACACGAGTCGGGGATAGATTTCTGGGCAGCGTGTAGAGTTACTCCCAACATTTTGGAGTTGGTGTGGATGACTTTGAGGAACCGGTGATGTGACCCAACAATAAACCTCCCATGGATTCGGTAAAATTGGGAGAGTTGGCGGTTTTAGAGGTTCACCATGGCCCCTTTAGCTGTGTAACACATGCATCCACTCACCCTGAGCCCACGCCTCAGCCCACTTCATCGGAACATGAACGTGGCTGGAAGGCGCCAGGTGTGGTGCAATCGTTGGACGGAGCACTCCTCGCGGGCGGACAAGGGGAACTGGGAGGTTTCAATGTGGGTAAAGCAATAGTAAACCATCCCCAAATTCAAGATATTTGGTATAAACCATCAAAACTTGCTAGATTCAGTGCACGGGATGAGCCGCAGTCCCTGGGCCTCTCTTGGGACTGCGAGAGCGCGTGGGGGACAACACAGGCCATTCCGGTGGCACCATAATGGCCTCGGATTCATCAATCACATGACATGACATGACTTGAAATGCAAGCCGCATTGCGAACTTTCTGTGGGTCTGATTGTGGATTCTGTGTTGGACTAAGAGGTGGTGGATTGATGATGTTAAAAGCATTCAGCTTGAAATGTGAAGGTCGTGTTTTCCTAACTGTATGGCATGGATTCATTGACAGGTCAATGCGCATTCTAGCTTTCTCCTATTCCTGTGCTGAACCCTGGCAAGGCATCATCAAGCACGATAAGGCCATGTTCAGAAGCTTTTTGCTTTTGATGCGCTTGATCAAATAACGAAAGCAGCAAGACCATTGCATCAAACTCAATAGGTTCGCCTCGAGTGGAGCAAAGCGGTCTCTCCAAATCACAAGGCCACGACGCTTGGATACTTCTCAGGCTATCACACTGAAGGATGTGAACAACCATCCCAGCTGGCTTGGGGCCCTTGGGGCTGGAGTTTTTTCAACGTGAAAGACAAAGTTCTATCAGCTCGACAAACGCCGAGAGTGTGTGAAACTGGTGAGACCCTGTGGCAATACTGTTCTTCGTAGCTGTTGTTCTCCAAGGCTACCAATGAGTGTTTCTATTTTATAAAGTTTTCTAAAGGACTCGGAAAACTCTTGACAGAACCTATTTGTGAGCTCAGAAATGCGCAAGCTTCATTGTACTGGGGACGCAAGTTGGGCTCTTCAAAGCTCCTGGCAGGATGTTGACTTCAAGAGACCATCGTTTCCACCCACCCAAGGCAGCGGCCAGTGATTCACTTTTGTCGCCATGCAGGGTGCAGCTCACGTGGCTTTGGATATCTTTGGGGCCTTGGCAGGTTTTCGGTGGGACCGATGCCACATGGTCATTTTTGTCATCCCAGGCACGGTGGAAAATAAAAAACAAGAAAAGACCACCAGCCATAGAGTCGTTATAGAGTCGTTATGATTGGACCATATTGGACCATATTGGACCGGCTGTTTTCTGCCTCGTTTTCCTTTTCAACGCCGAAACAAATGGCCACTGTGGCCCCGGACCTTCACTGCCACCCGCATCTTGCGGCTGCTGACGCTGGCTGCAGCATTTGGGGCATCCTCAGCACCGGGACCATGAGCGATGCACGATGCTGAAAATCCATATTGTTTGCTTGTAGGAAAAAACATTTTAAAAAAATGCTGGTTGAATTTGAATCATTTGAGTCAGTTGAATGAGAATCTCGTTCTGGAAAAATCCCGCTGGCTATGGAGGCTCAGCGACAACTGTTGCAGGTAGCCGCAGATCCAGCACCACAGAACCCGCATGTAGCACCCGCCTGAGCATAGGAACGGAGCTTGATGGGTTTCAAATGGTTTCGAGATTTGAGATGATTTGAGCATGGGCCAATATAGGCCATAAGAAATCATAAGAAGCCTTCTGATACCTTCTCCAAGAGTAGGGTTCACGAGTCCCAGGGCAAGACCTTTTCAGGTTCTTACTTCTTCTTGGAAGCGCAGTTCTTGCTGAAAGCAATCTGAAACTCTTTGGACCCGACAAATGGCTGAAAAGGTCGGGTCCACCGGTCCTGGGGCATCCCACAACTCTTCCTCAGCAAGTTCGAAGCTCACAGCTTCTTTGAATGCAGTGCCAGTGCCAGAAACCTGGAGCACCAGTTTGTACCGCCGTGCGAAGAATCGGAAGAATCGTGGTCTGAAACACTGAGATTCAGCATAGAAGGCCATAGAAGAACTCGTATGTGAATAGATGTGAATAGTGGTGAATATTGTATACAGCAGGTCTTTCCACCTGATCCGAAACTTTCAGCAGTGGGCTCATGAAAACTTGCTCCATTACGTATTGATGCATCCATTCGCAGCAGATTCAGCATCTCTGAATTCTCGGATACAGATGGATATAGACATATTATCATATAGTATCATATAGTATGATACTTAGTCACTGACTTAGTCATATACAGTAGTGATACAAAAACGATGAATCTTATGGTCAAAAAAAAAGACCTCATAGCTATCGCATGCTATCGCCGCATGAGAGCACAGCAGTCAACCGATGGCTTCACCAGGTCGCACCCCGCAAAGGCCCAACCAAAGCTCGTGGGTGAAAGTCACAGTCACCGACAAGGCATCCTGGGATGGGTTGAAAGATGTTGCCTCAAGGGAGATCATGAAATCCATTGAAAGAAAAGAAAATTGAATCTGAAGTCATCTGAAGTCCAGCCCTTGAACATCCCAATAATTCCAGAAAGTCACTGCTACACCCAATCAGCTTCCGAGCTCCTCGGTGTCTTGCAGCTCCCAATCCAAACCATCAAGGCATTTCAGAACCAGACCTGGCGGCGCCAACCTAAAGCCGTGATGAGATCAAGGATGATCAAGGAATGTATCAATAGCCTTTAGATGCCGTTTAATCTCTATAAATGGTACTAGGGACCTCCACGTGTTCCCCGCGATCAGGCTTCCCTCAATTTCTGACATGTTTGGCCTGTTTAGCAGTTTGGGACCGAAATGGCAGTGCTGTTCCATGTTCAAAGAAAGCCATTGAAGATGAGGCCAGCCCAAACGAGCTGAGGATGAACTGTCAGGCGATTGGCAAACCCTGTGCAAAATGCCTTTTAAAATGAGATGAGGACCCCAAATCACTTGTCTTCCACAACCGCACGTCACCTATTCTCTTCCCATGGCCACATTTAGTAGATGTTGTTTCCCCAGGCCTTGCTTGCTAAATGCTGACTTCTCCGCAGACTCCTGGGTTTCCATTGGCTTGGTGCAATCTGGGTCCAACTCCCCATGTTTTCCCATCAACTTCTGGAGTCTGCATTCCCAGTCCCCAACTTGTGAGAAATGGGATTGTCCTTTGATAAAGGGCCTATAGCGGCTATGGATCAAACTTATTGGACCAAAATGAACAGCGAAGCGTGCGGGTGGATAAAAACATCACCAGCTCCTGTGGCCGATCTTCAGCCACCGGCTCAGCCACGTTTGGGCCTGGACCCAGTGAACTGGGGGACCGGGGACAGGAGCTACTGTACAGTAATAAGGATCTAGGAGTGACAGGTGTAAAACATGCTACGTCCAGAACTTGCTGGAAATTGCCACTTTGTCAAAACAAAACAAGTTGCGCGATTCTTGTGTCGTATGTGGGGAGTCTAGATCATCAACCACCCTTCTTGTTGCACATGGGTTTGTCTATCCCTTGATTGATTATAGATGTTTTTCCGCACAAAGACAGCTAAATCAAAATGTCGGTCTAAATCCAACTTCCACCCCCTTCGCTGGGTTCGGCAACCACCCGCGTCTCTCGAGCCTTTGCCTTTGGAGCTGAACCAGTCCTGCAAACTTTGCAACAGCATCATTGGTTGCAATACCATCCAAAGCTCGTGGCGACCAAACAACCACGCACCACTGAGGACCTACTTCCCGATCTTCCAACCATTTCTCCCCCGATACTTCGACACTTCCAGGTTCTTCTCTTCAATTCTACCCCTTGGAGATGCAGGTCAGTCCAACATCCTATATATCATTTGTTTGGTGATCGTAAAAGCATAGATCCATCTTAACAGCAGACGTTTTCCAAAGACCGGTGGTTAAACCATGTTAAACCATGTTAAACCATGTTAAACCATGTTACACCATGTTAAACCATGTTAAACCATGTTAAACCATGTTAAACCATGTTAAACCATGTTAAACCATGTTAAACCATGTTAAACCATGTTAAACCATGTTAAACCATGTTGAACCATGTTGAACCATGTTGAACCATGTTGAACCATGTTGAACCATGTTGAACCATGTTGAACCATGTTGAACCATGTTAAACCATGTTGAACCATGTTGAACCATGTTAAAC
>Ga0126342_10019082_pt1 | contig 11695 bp, 15 predicted proteins | sample Cyp1metagenome_FD_92528 | JGI IMG/M metagenome (GOLD analysis project Ga0126342, IMG submission 92528) | Coral microbial communities from Lord Howe Island, Old Settlement Bay, Australia - Cyphastrea 1 metagenome | ecosystem: Host-associated > Invertebrates > Cnidaria > Coral ... | reverse complement strand
GGTTTACGTTCTAAGTGATAAATGGGCCTAAGTGATATTTTGACGTTCTAAGTGATGAATTTTCCCTACGTTCTAAGTGATGAAATTTTGCTACGTTCTAAGTACGAAAAAAAAATGGAAAAACAATTACGTTCCAAGTGATTGTCCGTCACTATAATTATGTAACATACATCTGCGTACATGATGTGTATAGATAATTATAAAAAGATGTATGTGGGTGTGGGTGTGTGGGTGTGGGTTTGTGCACGTGCATGTATCATCATTAAAAACAACCTTGACTGCACTTACACTGTGCATAAAGAACGCAATGATATGTTTGATGATGATGGTGGTGATGATGATGATGATTATGATGATATTGATCGGTGATGATTATTATGATGATATTGATTGGTGATGATGATGATGAGGAGGATGAGGATGAGGATGAGGATGATGATGAGAATGAGGATGAGGACAACAACGACGACGACGATGATGATGATGACGATGATGATGGTGGTGCTGCTGATGATGATGCTGGTGGTTGGTGGTGATGACGATGCATGTGTTGTTTTGTGTTGTGTTGTTTTGATTTGTTTTGTATTGTACTGTACTGTATTGTATTGCTTTAAAAGCAACTGTAGGTCAAACACTGATCATGACAGGGGTTACATACATTGTCTCGGATCCTGCGCTTCTGTCATGAATGCCTCTCGCGCTGCTGAAAAGAGTGCGCCTTTCTGTGGATTTGTGTTCCTGGAATAAAGGCTGGCTGTGAACCATGATCTTTTGCCGAAACATCATCTTCTTTTTTCAACTTCCAATTCCAAAGGACGCGCCACCGCAATGCTACTGTATCCGGTTCTCAGGTTGGTAAGCTGTAGAAAGTACAGTTGGCCACCCCAGGATCGCAAGCCCACGCCAATTTTCTGACAAAGTCCTGCGGCAAAACGCCGTGTTTGCCAGCTGATCAACCAGCGTGGCCCGATAGTTGGAGGGTTCAAACATGTTCAAACCTAGAGAGCAAGCGATCGTATGATTTGTGGAGGGATCTCACCATAGGTGGTATGAATGACAGTAAGTAGTTCTGCTTCATTTGTGCGTCCTTGCTACAGTAGCTAGGTGCCGAATCCCTCAGCGTGTGGAGTATCCCAGTCCTAAGTTTCTTGCCAAAGTGATGAACTACTTACATCTACTTACCAAACTGCCATGCACATTGAAGTGGAGAAGGTACCCATGAAAGCGCAACTCCTAACGCTCCTGTTGTTTTAACGCTCCAGCAATTTGAATTCGAAGCAACGTGGCAATGTTTTTTCGGCCGACCCGGGTATCGCCTTCCTCCAAGGGATTGCGATTCGCCTCGCGTTCGGCTGGACGGGCGCCGCCCGGCCTGCCCAAATGTTGGGAAACCAGCCAGTCTAAATATCCGATACTTGTCCGTTTCCGCGCAATTGTTACTGTTATCATGTTCCATCCTTAGGAACACTATGGAACACTATGATGCTATCTCCCAATTGACCTCCCATTTGACCATTCTTCCGGTATTTTTCTGCACGCTTTGTGAAACGCTTGGGGCAGGCCACAACTTACGTGGTAGTCAGGGGCTTCCAACCATGGCGGGGACGCTGGGTGTTGGTTGAGATATCAAAGGATCTATAGGATCTTGAGGATCCATAGGGTTCCCAAAGCATCCCATGTTGTGTGGATCCTTTTTTGATCACCCGATGAGACGACTGGAAGTCTTGAATTCAATGAATCGGTCGCTGATTTTTTTGGCCGAAACATCCGGCATTGATGGCGCATTTGGCCAAGCTTGGGGGAAAAAAAGGCCCGCACATCATGTTGACTTCAGACAAATAATAACTGACGTTCGGCGGGGCACTTATTAACCCTCGGGCTGGTTTGTAGCAGGACGTGATGGTTTGGAACAACACACTACTTACTGGTGCTTAGTAGGGAATGGATGAGAATGGGGGAATGGGATGATTATTGATAGTGATTAATTATGGATCATTCCCTCATTCCCTACTAGGCACCAGTAAGACTATTGCCAATATTGTTGTAAAGTGGCATGGCAATGAAGAGTTTTGTACCAGCGGCAGAGACCTTTGAAGTCGATCAAGCAACTGACCCGCAGTCGCAGAACAACGTCAAGATGTAACCATTAGATAGGATTGGATAGGGGTCCTTTCCATTTCTGTGAGTTTCTCCATTTTGGGTGTTAAGCATCACCTTTTGATGATTGTATCAAGTGACTTTGGCCCCCAAGGGGATGCTTAGAGAGGAGACATAAAGAACCCCCATTCAGGAGACAATCCACCGGCCAAATATGATTGCACGAGTAGATGTGAATAGATTATAGAGCGACTTTATTTGAAATATGAATATACTATCATACATTACATGTATTCTATAATGATCAAATCATATCCTCAGCCAGCGTGGCATATATCCAACCATTACTATTTCTGGACCCCCAGGGTGCTCGCGATGGTCCAACAAGCGGCGCGCATGTCCTAGCCATGGCAAAGCTGTATCGCGAGGCTGGACGCGTGGTTGAGCCTTGCCTTAGTGACGGGGTTCTGCTTCTGGTTATGACTGGCTTTATTTCACTTGGCAAAACCCCCGATAATCAAACATGGCTGGGAATTCCCCAGTATCCCACCCAAAAAGGTTCGGTTTGAGTGGGAAAATCATCTATAAATGGGTGATTTTCCAGCCAGCCATGTTTGATGACACCAGAGTGTAATCATGTATAATCATTTATATAAGTGGACGGTAAATTGTAGTTTGGTTTAAGGTAATCGTAGAACAACTGTTCAGCGACCATGGTCAGCATGGTCAGTAAGTGCCCAACTGGTGATATGCCATGTATGGCTGGTTTTTGACACTTTGGAACTATGGGTCAGCAACCAGAAATCCCATATGACCAGTCACAATTACGATCGATTATATATATATATACACTGTGTTTGTTGCTCAAGGTGTCACTTGTTATATCCCAGAAATGGATGATGGCACATTTTAATGGACACCTTTATATTTGAGGGATCTTGAGGCTGGTTTCCTCTAGATTTTCTCTTTAATCAATCCATACATAGTGGGGCCCCCCAAACGTTCTAAGTTGGTTTATAACTCCATCTAACTATAATACTATAGATATATCCCCCTAATCAACCCGGCGACCCTAGTCATTGCACATAGTCATGTTCACCAACTTAGCTAACGGGGGCACCAGATCATGGCCTTCCAAGCCCTTGGGACCCAGGACGATGTGGTCTCAGGGCGCTGTGGGCTAAAAGCCGCGCTCTACGCACAAGACCTGGAAAAGCCACGGGCGGTGTGTGACTTGACAGTAGTGTTTAGGGGAGGAGAGGCGTTGATTAATGCCATAAACAACTACCATGGGATTCGGGAGGGTTTATAGCATCCACAAACATAGTGATTTTGGGGGTGGTTTATGAGTGGCTTTCCGACCTTAATGTGGGATTTATGGTATATCTATAATTAAATACTTAATGGAGTTTATACACCAAAGTTAATGGGAGCTAATGGGGGTTATTGATGGGGATAATATCTCCCGGTAGTCAAACATGGCACTTGCTGGAAAATTATAGAAAAATACCGATTTAGTTCGATGATTTTGCCACACTTGATTACCGGAGGACATGGTGGAATGACAAGCCGTTTATCTATCACAGGCATTTAGTCTATGATGAGAAGCGTCTTGGTGCATTTGGGATCTCTTGTGTGGATCGTTTGTCCCCGGTCGTACAGTATAGTAAACCCAATGAGAAAACAATCCCAGTAACCATTTTGCAGGTCATTTTCCATCATCTGAAATGGGTGTATATACCCAGTGATAAATCTCCCACTGGGGATGGTTCGATGGTTTATGGAGTTTACCACAGGTCTTTTGGGTGTTCCCTACCTGCTCCACGGCCCCACCCCGGCTCTCTCAAGGCAAGTTGGCTTCTGCAGCCCTCTCCAACCAGCGAGCTTTGAGCTCCGCCTTGCGCCAGGCCAAAGTGCGACGTGATCCAATCCCCGGCCCCCAAAATCAACATATCCAATACAAAAACCGTACAAAACCATGGTATACCATGGTTAATAGTGTGGTGTTTAATATTGGTGGGACGGGATTCATTATAGTTTTGCTGCGGAAAGAGACAGAAAGAGCCAGGGTGTTCCCAATTCCAGGCGGTTATTTTTCCGTGTAGACACGACAAAGTTGGAGGAAACGGCTGATACGATGTCGATTGGTCGGTTTTTTTTCTGACAGGGATGTGGGGCCCCTGAGAGTACGGTGAAATATATCCACTTCCCTCCAGTCAGGGATTTAGGATGATTTATATAGGACAAAATATGAGCCACGATTTTAACCCTTGTGTTCATGTTAAGCAAGGGGCCCCTTGTAAGGGTGTGGCGTAAGCAAAACTGTGGTACACGTAAGCCAGCGTAAGCTCCGCGTAAGACAAGATATGCGCGTATAAGCAAAACCTATGCGCGCGTAAGCAAGACGTAAGCAATGGCGTAAGCATTGCTTTATTTGGTGCCAGGATGTAAGACATTTAGAATCAGAACATGGCTCATATGACAAACTGCTGGAAAGTGATGAAACATGGAGGCAGAATGTTGAAAATAGTGGAAAACCATAGCGGACAAATGGGGCAGAGTATGGCAGAACCATGACGCATTGGGGCAGAATGATGAAGATTTGGTGAAATGGATTTAACCCAACACAACGTGGGTATATATATATAAAGGATGAATAAGAATTGGGGGAAGGATGAAGCAATGCAGGGACATGATGAACTAAACGAGAGTTATGTAATTAAGCAAAACACTCCATTACCCATAGGATCCATGTATGGTATATATGCTAACATTTGGGGTATATTGATGGTAAATGTTACCATATATACCATACAAGGATCCTATGGGTTATGCAAGTGACTCAAAGATAAGATTCGGGTTCGGAAACCTAGGGTTCGAACTGCGTTTATGAAACTGGACAGGGTACTCCAAATTTAATCCAAACAATTCAATACCAAACATCCACGCAAAAACATGCAACTTTCACCCCAACTGCTTTCCCAAGTCAAATTGTGTCCCCATTTTTCCCTAAATCCATGTAATGGCGTTTGAGCTGAATCCAAATCTAAATCATCATAAATAACATCATATAAATCATATAACATCCAAATTCATGGAATTTCCCCATATTTTCCCATGTCCTTCCCAAGTTCCCTTAAGCGGTGCCTCCGGCCGAGGCGCGGCTGGAAGAGACGGGGATCTTCCTGGTGATGGCCTTTGAGCTGCTCGTGGGCTCCGGGAAGATCCGGGGCGGGGGTCAGCTGCGACGGCGCATGGAGAAGAAGCTGAAGATCTTGAAGAAAGGCTTCAACGATGCAGGTGGGAAAGGGATGGGGAAGCTTCTGGAAACAGAGATGATAGACATGGCTATTGAACATGGATGATTTGTGTATAAGATGTAGATTGATGATCAGCGATTCTCATTGATTGACCCATTATAATTAAAGTCGTTTTATATAATGGGAAATAATTGAACGAATTTCTAAATGGTGACTTTTACAGCTAATTGATCTTAATGGGGTTGATATTGGGTTAGCAGACTTGTTGTTTTAATCGGTTTTTGATGTTTTTTTGGGGTGTAAATTGATATACTCTCGCCCTGATGACACAGATATCTATTGTGAACTAACATGGCTATTGAGAGTTACCATGTTTGAATGATTTACCTATTTAATGGTGATTTTCCAAAGCTATTTCAATTTTTTCCGGAAGGTAGTTGATGTTAATGGGTTGATATAATATATGGCTTGGTTGTGGGTGGATTTAGGTGATTTCCTTTTGTGAATTGCCCAAGATTGGGATGATATTTATTGTATATAATGCGATCAAATTCAAACATTCAAAGATGCTGGTGGAAGGAGGTGGGGCTGAAAGTTAGGCAGAAAAGAGTATCAAATCAGTTGGCCTTGGGTAATCAAGCATGGCTTGTCCATTGCCATGCTTGATCGCCAAGGGCGTGTGTTGAGGTACTTGGTGGTACTCTCCATCCAAAAAGGAGGTTGAGGGCTGAGACTCAAAGCCGCCGTGAAGGGCAGCTGGGGTTGTAACATTGTAGGGAGGAAAGCAACTTATGAAAAAAAAACAATCCTCAAATACCCTCCGGTTATGACTAACAGTTCGCCATGGAAAGATCCACCATGCTATCAATAGGTACCCTCTGGTAATTTAACATAGCTATGGAAAATCATCATTTTTAATGGGAAAATCCACTATAAATTTTATAAATGCTCATTTTCAATAGCTATTTTGACATAACCAGAGGGTAAACCATCTATTTCGATTAGGGCCATCGAAAAATCATGGCGCTGGGAGGTGGAGCTGAGCAGCCTTCAGCCTTTGCCCAGTTGCCACGCTATGCCGCTTGGCACCGCTTTTTTTTTGGGCACCCATTATGGGCCACATCATGGCACCAAGGGTATTAGTTGGATCATCATGTGATTGATCTATAACAATCACATGCATTAAATTATACCTATTATGCATTTACATGTTTTTACAAAGTATAAGTAGATTTCAATATATATATATATATATAAATATCAAAGCAAATATAGGAATGATTCCGTGATATTCCCAATACATATCTATATTGCAAAGGAATATATGTGCACATATGTTGCTGTATTACTTATGTAATAGTGATATATGTACATAGTATCTGTACATTGCAATCGGGAAGAGAATGGGGGTCCCGATCCCGCTTAGAATAAACCACATTTCTTAAGGGACCCCCCGTAGACTGTGAAACTGAATTGGGGTTTGTTGGAGATGCTTACTATCGGGGAAAGTGATTGCTGAACATATTATGTATGAATATGTGCAAGTGGGTTGAGGTGATTGCTACCTATTTTCTTTTTGAACATGTAATCCCTGGATTAATAATAAACCATTGTCGATAATAATATCAGTAATTCGGCCAGATTCCCCCCCCAAAATGATGTTTTGCACTACACCTCTGAACAAATAAGAAGACTAATGTGCCGATCCCAATAATAAACCATCCCCACATGGTAGCTGTTCACCATTTTTATCGATGCTATAAACTTTATACCCAGTCATCATAGTTGTTTATGGCATCAAGTTGCCACGATTGGTCCCAAACCTTTCCAAGGTACGCATCAACTCCCTCCGCTGGAGCGAAGTAGGGGTGGAAGCTCAGCCCTTGCAGCACTTGTCGAAGGCCCTGAAGGATGCGTACCAGAAGGATCTGGCTGCTGGAAGGCGGCCCTGGGGGAGGGAAACGTTTGGAACAAGAACGAGGTAAATGCCCAAAAATGGGGTGAAGGAAGGAATTGCTTGCCCCCCTCTTGGGATTATCGGGCTTATTTTGGAAACCATGTGTTTTCTTCCAAATAGCAAGCAGATGGAAGGGGAAATGATACTTGGAGGATCCCCCCACCTAGAAACTGGTTAATAAAGTGTTAATAACCCTGGTTAGTAAGTCCCCAATTCCTGGATTATCCCATTGATTTGTAGGTTTTTCATGTTTTCCCCCCTAGGACGAGCAACCATACTGAGGCAAGTGGCAGCAGAAACTGCGGAAGTGAGACTTGGCGGATGCAGGGCGTCTGGAGACTACTGTGGTACCTGTGGGACCTATGACTTTCCAGGGGTGATTTGTTTGGTGGTCAACTTTTCACGGCGTCTTGATGCGTTTTGTATGTTTCATGTTGTTTTCCTGAAGCGAAACCTTAAAAAGTGCCTATACTAGGCCGCTTCTACTAGTATTCTGGAAGCCTGGGGCATGGTGGCATGGTAGACCAGACATCAGAGGAACAAGTGCCGCCATTTTGTTTCTGCTCCATCATGTTGCATCTTTGCAAAGGCCCTCCATTTTGCAAGGGTTCCACATCACTCGAACTGGCGGTGAAACGGTGATCTCCAAAAGAAAGAATTAAAACCGTCTAAGTTGCTACGATAGTTTTCAGCGGCTCGGCTTTGAAACTGTGGGCGCCTCCGAAATAGTTGGTCACATATCTCATACCCATGACGGATCCATGGTGCTGGTATATATGCTAATATGACTGGGGTATATTGATGGGATCCATGGAGCACCATATATAGCAGCACCATGGATCCGTCATGGGATATGATTTTCCGACGATATCATCCCGCCCTGGCTGCGGAGTAGTACCTGAACTAAGCCCACGGTTACACGAACCACTTGATCCTCCAAGCAGTTGGTGAATCCCCATGAAATCCCAACTTCCCCAGCTATATATCCCAAGTGCATCATAATTATCCCATTTATCCTGTAGATTTTTCTAGTTCAACCCACATTTTCCACAGGTCAAACTTCCGTGAAATCTCATGTTCATCCCATTTTCCCTGATTTTTTACTTAAGTTTTCCCTAATGAACTCCACCAATTTTCATAGTCAATCGCTGCGCAGGTCCAAGGATGAGCTGGTTCCGGAGCTGCTGGTGTTGCATCCTGCAGCGCGCTGCTGGCTGCAGCAGCTTCCTGAGGTGCAGGATCCGTGAACGGAGTATTAATAGCTGGTTGGTGGTTTCAAACATGGCTTTTATGTTCCATAATAATATATGGGATGTCATCCTTCCCATTGACGAACTCATATTCTTCAGGATGGTTAAAATCACCGACCAGATAGTGATTAGTAATGGATTTATGGTGATTAATAGTGGATTTATATGGATCTATGACGATTTATATGGATTAAAAACTAGGAATCACTGAAGATGATGATATATATATATAGTGTATTAATAGTGATTAATGCTATTTTTTGAGAAATATATTGGATACTATATCCCAAGGACAGCCATCTATGTTAGTTTACCTCCGGGATATCATTGGGATATACTTGATATACTATTGACTGGGAGACAATACTTGGAAAATCAAACACCCCGAGAGCCCAGAAAAAGGTGTGGTTTTTTCCCAGGGTGAAACCGCAAAGCCCCTAGAAAAATGATCTACCATAGTGGAACATAAACAATGGGATGACGGTAATGCGCATACTATAGATTAGTGGAATATAAATTACATAACTATCGTCTATCGTAGAATCACGTGGTAACTATGTAAATTATGTAAACTGTAGGGCTATAATCCATTAGATTATGGGTAAAGATAAACTTTGTAAAACTTGTTTAGTGACAAGTTTCTAAGTTCCAACCGCGTGTTTTTGTAAGTAGTTCCCGGTGCTTTGTCCCCGGTCAGGTTGAAAGTGGTGCTCTTGCAACCTGGTTGCACACAGAGTTACTCTCCGAAGGTGGAACCCAGTTGCTTTTGGATCAAACGAGCACGCAATCGACTTGTGTCAATATTATCACCATTTTAAGTGACGTCAAGATATCTTGTGATTCAATGGTGCTTTTCTGTCAGGCTGTTCCAACACAATGGGCAATTGCAAGTTATACAACATGTATACCCTCTGGTAAACTAACATAGCTATGGAAAATATCCATTTATAATAGGTAAATCAACTGATCATTTTCAATAGCTATGTTAAATTACCAGAGGGTAAACATCTAATCTGAGTTAGTTATGCAACAGGGCAAAGTCATCTCAGACAGGGCTGTCTTCCAGTCTTCCTTTCATGATGAAGTTTCTGAGGTCTTGCAGGATCGTTCTAGCCTCTTGGCCAAGGGATTTTCCAGCTACGGTCACAGATGGTCACAGGAGGGCACCTAGTTAAGTCTAGAAGCCATCAAGATTCCACCGTCATAGCGATTCAGTGAAGAACATCCCATGCCATCAAGTCGTCTATCACCTATTGAGCACCCTGAAAGCTTACACCATTCGTGAGCATTTTCACGCACTTGAAGCATGGGACTCGAACTTCTGAACAATCCTCCCAGTGCCCGTCATCCACTGATCATCCACTGATTATCCACCATCATCCATGAGGGTTTGCTTACCAGGGTCTGATTGAAAATCAAGACCCCCAAATCCCACAGTTGCTCCCCACATCTCATGGTTGCCATATTACGTTCACCATTTAAAAAACGCATACGTAAACATATTAATGAAGGCTATACAAACCTGAAAAAAGATAGATATGTGATTTATCACTATTGTTAAGGTTGGATTTTACTCTTCACTCTTAACCAAAGGTTACTATGTGTATACGTATGTATATTTACATATGACTTATGACATATCATTGGTGTTACCCCAGACATGAAGAACACAATTTTGAGGTATATATTCCCACCCTTTCTATTCAAATTCTCAAGTTTTTTCTTATCAAAATGTAAGTTTTTCCTCCATTTATTCCCCATTTTACAAGTACATCCCATCCCATTTTTTCACACGTCTGGCCCCAGGTTGTCTGTCGGCCCTGGCCGCCGGCTTAACGCATGGTACCATCGTCCTGGATGCCTGCGCTGCGCCTGGTAGCAAAACCTCGCATGCCATAGAGCTGCTGGGAGGTTCGTCCCGTCCTCGTAAGGATTTTCATGTCAAGCCTGGATTATTAATGGTATATTAACCAAAAGGGATACTAATGGTTAATGATGGTTAATAGTGGTTAATAATGGTTAATGAGATAATCATCTGATTGGTGGTGACTGGAACATGGCTTTTATGACTTTCCATATATTGGGAATAATCATCTCAACTAACGAAGTCCATGATTTTTCAGAGGGGTAGGTATACCACCAATCAGTATCAGCCAAAAACGGCTGTTGAATTGGGAGGGTATCATTGAGGTATTCGATGAAATGACTATTGGAGGAGTACCCCCCTAATTAATAAACCACGGTTTATTAATCCGGAGTTGACTTCTTAACCAAGGATAATTCCTATGACTGCTCGCCAGCAGCCTGATCTGAACCTACGGAATGGCGATACAGAGAGAGAGAGAGAGAGAATACCTATGACATCCTATGACTGACATAAATAACTATGGCTATTAATCCTCTAACTATGGTTATCATGGGTTTACGGATTAAATTATAGTAAAGTAAAACTATAGTATATAAGCCATCTGTAAATGGGAGAACCCTATAGGACTCGGGGTTACTAAGCATGGTTAATAACCCTGTTTAGCAAGTCCCCAATAACTATACGTAGGGTTATCCCATTTACAAATTGTTGAACTAACCCCAGTTACTAACCAGTTCGATTCGTAGGGTGGTGGAGTGATACTCCAACTAGGGGTATCCATGTTCCCTATGAGCTAATGGGAGCCGCTTGGAGCTACAATGAGAGTTCCCCAAGTACATGATAGTCATGTATAATTGTGGAGGTTTCCACAAATGGTGGTACCCCAAAATGGATAGTTTATAATGGAAAATCCCACTAACATGGATGATTTAGGGGTACCACCATTTTAGGAAACCACCATATATATCCATACATATGGGGCTTAATCGTCAAAAGAGGGGTCCTTTGGGTTCCATATATATATATACCTAGGTCTTCATTCGGGCTGAAATTTCAGCCTGAGACAGAATTCTAGCCTGAATAGGGTTTCGGGCAGAAAAACAGCCTGCGGGCTGAAATCCATATTTTGGGGTTTTTAGATGTTTTTAGCATATTTTGAAGTTCACTAGCTGCAGGCTCAATCAAGGTTTTAGGAACCTGCCATCTTCATGTGAAGTGCCTCCGGAGGAGGTGCCACCCACCCACTGCCTTGCCTGCACATCCT
>Ga0126342_10019081_pt1 | contig 11697 bp, 10 predicted proteins | sample Cyp1metagenome_FD_92528 | JGI IMG/M metagenome (GOLD analysis project Ga0126342, IMG submission 92528) | Coral microbial communities from Lord Howe Island, Old Settlement Bay, Australia - Cyphastrea 1 metagenome | ecosystem: Host-associated > Invertebrates > Cnidaria > Coral ... | reverse complement strand
TTGAGAGTAGGTCCTGAAAAGTTTTCTGGGTACTGAAAAAACAGGACTTTGGCACAGGGTCTGAAAAAAGACGTAGGTGGAAGATTCAGGTATGCTGTTGGGTTGCAAAGCTGGGTTAATGATCCCCAGGTTCGCTTCTTATACCCCAAAGATGTGAGGTGCCGGAAGGCCTTACGCCAGTGCAGCTCCTCTGGGTGAACCTGGTGACTGATGGTCCGCCAGCCACTGCCTTGGGCTTCAACCCACCTGATTTGGACGTTATGAGCAAGGCATGCCGCGGGAGATGATCTCGTTTGTTGAAGAAAGACCTATGGAAATCCATAGGCCAGGTGGCTTAAGAATGCTGAAGAGACATTTTAGGACACTTCGACATATGGCTTTATCTTCCAAGAAAACCAACCATTGAGGGAATCCTTCCGGGACACTGATTTACCATATGATGGACTATAAAGGGGGATACAATAGGAGAGAGAGAGAGAGAGAGAGTTATATATATATATATATACATAGACCAAGCAGTGTCACATATTGATGCAATAGTCCAATTTGGTTGGCTCACTCCCAAATGCTGCGCGTTAATACCTCCGACAGGAAGCAATCAAATCACCCCCACCACTTTTCTGCTGGTTGGTTGATGCATACTTGGGGGGTGCAGTTGGGGGTAAAATTGGTCATAGCCTCGGTAAGTTGGGATGTAACCCCTAGAACTATGGTCATATACCCACTTACATGTGCAACTGCCCCCAACAAAAGGAGGAATATCCCAGCAAACAGGTAGTGACTTCAATACCTTAAGTATTCTCCAAATGGCTTAATTAAGTTCAATGCATGGGGGCATGTGGAGTTGGATGATGACATGAATATAGCCTGAAGGAGTCACCTCAAATGGATAGATTCGCTACTTTTCCGGGTTTCAAAGATGGTCTATATTTGATATGTTTTTGTGGGACAGATTGGAATGATGGTGTAGTTGGTATTGGGGAAGCCCATCAATCATCAGCTCGATTGCACCAAAAACAGTTATCTCTAGGTGGAGATGTGTGAGATAACGGGGGGGTTCAGCTATCAGAAATGCAGACCATGATGATCCATGATGAATCTGGGATGACATCACAACAGTATGGCCAGCCCAATCGACTGGTGGTGGCTGTTTGGCTGGTGCTTCAACCCTGGAACTTTTGCAGGAACCCCCACCCATATTTTGAAGGTTTTTTTACCAGCCATTTTAATTGGTGATGAACTCATCAAATTCATCTATTGAATCTATTGGTGATGATGTGCTATTGCTGTACCAGATGGTGGTCCAAAATCCGAATGATAACTATCCAACATGTTACCCTCTGGTTATTTAACATGGCCATGGAAAATCGCCCATTTATAGATGGTTTACCTATTAAAAATGGTGATTTTCCATGGCTATGTTAGTCATAACCAGGGGGTACTATTTATCATATTGGTGGTGGTGGATCCTGCTTCATCAAAGGATAGAAACCTGCAGCGCTCGCTTGCCTCGGCCAGGCACCTCGCCGAAAAGACGATCCCTTGATTTCAGTGTGGTCCTACGTGCGCTACTTCGTGGTTGGCGCCTACGTGGGTTGCGCTGTAGTTGGCATTTTCATGTCTCCTGGACTTAAGTTGAAGATTGTTGGTTCAGTTTCTTGGTGGTTAATACGATCAGTTGTTTCGGAATGCATTGGAATACATAGTCTTGTAACGTCTTGTAGATCCAACAATCTATACATTCTATATCGTGTAATGTACCATATGTTTTGTTTGAAAACATACTGTCGACTACTGTACTGTCCTTTATTTAGATGGGGCTAGAGAAAACGAATGAACAATATATCAATCTATTGCCTATAATTATACAATTTCATATATACATACATACATACATACATACATACATACATACATACATACATACATACATACATACATACATACATACATACATACATACACACATACACACATGTAAACACGCGCACACGCAATGACCACGCACAAAGGGACACACAACAAAAACAAAAACACACACACAAACACACACACACACACGCAATGACCACGCACAAAGGGACACACAACAAAAACAAAAACACACACACACACACGTATCAGACCCACCCCTGGAACCACGCCACCAACTCCTTGAGGTATTGGTACATCTTTGATGTGGCGGAGGATGCTCATAGCTTGGTCTCTTTGGAGCAGCTTTTGACCTGGGGAAGCTGCCAAGACTGGCAAGGCTTCAGGGTCAACAACGTGGGTGGGATCAGTTTTTTGGCTGCAGACAGGCTGGAAGATCAGTTGAATGTTTTATGAAGTTTTGCTGGTACAAGGTGGTACCTCAAATAAAACCCCATAGCTAGGTAACCAGGTTGGTAACAAGATTAACTCAGTGGACGGTTGAAGAATTGAAGCCGGAAACCATGGATGCTACCATTAAATCTAGGGATTTTTTCGGCCACTCTGGAAGGGTGACGTTTGAAGGAGCCATAAATGTCCCTGAGCCTCTGAACGTTCAAAGTTGTGTTTTGCGTATAATTCATGGCTGTTGGAAGAGGTGAAACATTGCAAGCATTCGTTTCAACATGTTTCAACAGTGAGCAGAACAGAACCAATTAAGCTGTCGCTGCCCCTGGCATGGCTGAGGCTTTTCGTCTGACCCATGTGCATACTTCACAGACGGAAAGGCAAAAGCATCCACACTTTCGTTGACAGTTCCTTGCTGGCAACTCTTGTGGTCATTAGTCGGCTCCACTTTTTCCGTTGGAGCGGGCAGAATCAAGAACCCCCAAGGCCAATTGGGTGTCAGCTTTAACTTGGCAACTTGTTCCAATATTTCGCCCAGGATCAAATCAGGTCTTGGACGGTCTAGAAGCATGATTTTCCTCATGGTTTTCCTCCCTATGCCCAACTCGCATGCAAGTGTTATTCCCTTTGGTTTTCAATGGTTTTTACATGGGATTTTCGGAATGGGTTTGTCTGAAAATGTGAAACCCCAAATTCACTGGTTAATGAGTATTCTGTTCCTGTTGCAGTCTCATTTTTGGGGTACATAAGCCATTTTCAGACAAACCAATGCTCCATGGTTTCTATGTTCACGGGGAAATGAAATCAGAGATGCCGTTTTTGCCAAGCAGGTTTTGGTGGTGATTGAGATGCTCAATGCCTTCAACGCGCTTTCCGAGGATGCTTGGCACCTGCCCGGGGGTTGTGTTTCGGTTGCTAAACACATGTTGAGCGGTGATTGGTATGATAGGCTAATTTAGTCAAGTTGGAAAATACGTAATTCCCGGCGGAATTCTGATGAGAGATTCCAAGGTCAGATGTTTAAAAAAAGCAGAGTTGTTGACAGTATTACTGGATGTTGCGGTTGAGAACCAGCCCATGTCATTTTTGGTCACTCATTCATGGTTCCATGGTACACGCATCCGTTTTTGCATTCCGCAAGAACCCACGGAACACATCTCCAATTTTTCTAGCGACGTTGCGCTAGCACTTGTCTATAGTGAAATGGTCCTGGGCCTAGATTTCTCAGAGGTACCCTCTGGTTATTTAACACAGCCATCCAAAATTGCCCATTTATAGATGGTTTACCTATTAAAAATTGTCATTTTCCATGGCTATGTTAGTCATAACCACATGGTATCCATAGAGCCACCCATTGGCCGAGGATGGCTCACTAATTCAGATGCCTCCCTGGGCCAATCCTTATCTCATCGTCGCTGCCACCATTTCTATCGGCAACTGGGTAGCGACGAGTTCCGGGGGAGACGATGGGTTTAGACGGGCGCCCTTGGGGGTTCCAGAATGGGATGAACATCCGAGGATGATCCTGGGTGTCTTATGACTAGGCATCCCTCAGCTCTGGGGACCTTTTGAGTGTTCTGTTTGTTCCTACGACCCAGTATATTAATTAAAGATGTTAAATGTATGTATATATATAAATATACAGTAAGCAATTAGGATTGAGTAGGATGGGGTTGGTGCGTCCATCACAAGTTTGCTGATATCTCTGTGGTATGGTTTGGTACTAGGGCACTAGTTGGTTCACTGCGCAACTAATAGCACCAATATATGCAGGAATCCCAGATCGCGGTGGGAACTCAACATGGACAACTTGCAAACAACAACCCTTCAAATCCTTTCAACTTTTTTATATAGAGGCAATCAGATTGACCCTAACCTATGTCGTTTTTTATGTTGCTTGCATCATTTTTGTTACAATTTCAGGCAGCCATTTCGTCATTTTGTACATCCCAGCCCTGGCCACCATCTTTGGCGTGGTTCCCTTGACAATGCACGACTGGATGCTGGTCATGGCCTTCAGTTTCCCCGTGATTTTGATCGACGAGATCTTGAAGTTCATCGGCAGAAGCACTGCGCCTCGGCCGGGCGAAGCAGGATGAAGGTGGGAGCCCCAACAAAGGGAATTTGTTCCTTAAGAGATATTGAACCTGGTTAATCTATGGTTAATCTATGGTTAATCTATGGTTAATCTATGGTTAATAATGGTTAATAATGGGAATAACAATATATCTCGTTGGTGGTTTGGAACATGTTTATTTTCCATATATTGGGAATAATAATCCCAACTGACTAATATTTTTCAGAGGGGTTGAAACCACCAACCAGGAATGTTATTGAAAATCAGCATTCTTAGGAGGTATATATCATCAAATGGGCCATTTTTTATCATTTTCTATGGCTATGTTGGATTGCCAAAGGGTAGTTGCTGTTTGGCCCCTGCCACATTCTAGGAAAAAAACACATGAAAACACACCATTTGTCGATGCCTAAACAAAAAGGACCAGCGAACGACCCAGGTTGATCATTCTGTTGTGTAGAATAGTATCAAGCCATGAAAATTTGACATGGATGTCCAAGTTTGAGCACCTAAGGAAGCACGGGTACTTTGGTCGACTGATTGGTGAAGTACATGGCAAACAATAGCAGATGCTAATTGCCAGTCAGATCCAAAAAGTGGATAGGGGATACCTTCTTGCTACACCCCAAAAAGTGGATAGTGAATAGTTTATCCTAAAGGTTTATCATATCCTATAACCCCTATAACGCATATACATATATGATACATATATGATACCTATAGTTGTAGGGGTATATATATATATATGCCAACTAATACGGGTTTATATATATATATATAACATTTTCTAACAATGTTCACTACCCATTTGTGACATGACTGAAACTTGTTGTTCTTGTTTGCAGCGATTTCACACGACGTTAGTGACTATTAGTGTTAGTCTAGGCCAGTGAGGGGGTTATATATATATATATTATAATGACTGAATACGTAAACCTGCTGCAAACTTTGCTCTGCTCTATCATTTTCGTGTTCGGTCTCTTTAGTCAGAAGCCCAACTAAGGCCAAGAGCATCAACTTGAAAGACAAGCACGCGTGATTCGATGGTGATGGCTCACACCATGGGCTGTCCAATTCCAATTCTGTACCTAGTGGCTGGTTCACCAACCGCTGGGCTGCTAGCCGCTAGCCACAATGTCTGTTGACACTGAAAAACCACGTGGCACTGGCCACTGCGCTTCATATGAGGAAAAGGGTGCTGCAGCGGCTCTTGAATATTCTCTGTTGAAACATAGGACAGGTGGGATTAGTGTGCAGAATTACTGTAGCTGGCGTTAGAGATGTTTACATCATCATGGGGGTTCTGTTGAAAATATAGCATCCCTCAATTTTATTGGGTTGATCATCAGTTTCCTCCTTTGAATGGCCATGAATGGAGACTAGATCCACCATCTTCAGGCACAGCTATGTATCCTGAATCTTGCACTTGAGCTCGATTCAGCTAGCCCAAATGCCCTCAAGTTTGGTTTCAGGTAAGTCTGAAACGATACTTTCTAATGGTGTAGCTCCTTACATGACTTGGAACTACACATTTTGCAGCTGAATCTGGGACATTTCTATCATCCCATTTTGGGTTTTCAACAGGCATCAATCCATGTAAGGATTTCCATGGCATGGGCATATCAATTCCCATTAATCATTAGTCCATATGTCATGATATATATATATATATCCCTATCAATCCCTATCAATCCCTATCAATCCCTATTAATCCCTATCAATCCCTATTAATCCCTATTAATCCCTATCAATCCCTATTAATCCCTATTAATCCCTATATATAATCCATTTATTCCATGGATGACCGGACCCTACGCAGCTACGCCCTCCTTGTTTCTGTGACAGCTTCGACAAAGATCTGAGGTCCTCGTGGCAAGTCGTCACCAGCGCCCTGGTGGGAGTTCCATGGGATTTCTATGGGATTTCCATTGGTAATTTCACATGGCTATGGAAAATCACCATTTGTTGAATGGCTAACAAAATGATGAAAATGATATGGTAAATATCATAAATCCTCTATACATGGGCGATGTTCCATAGCTTAAGAAAGAAAACACACATGGTATACCTTCTGTTAGTTTGGCGCGTATCTACGGAACATATTGGAAACGCACCGTGTTTAGTATCACTGTCGGAATTTGCAAGTAGCTTGGTCATCACGGTGGCGATCACTGCTTGTAGAATATATATATATATAACTTACCTGGTGGTTCCATTCTTATTTGTGGACGCTACTTGGCATTTAGGATGCCCATTGCAACAATCTATTGGTTTCCCCGTTGAAAATGATCAATCGTTTGAATGATTTTTGTTCCCCCACGGCTTAGAAAAAACACCAAAAAGATGCAGAAAAGTAACAGACAATAATTCCCGTATAAATCGCATATAACTCCCATTATCTATGTTGTTGGCTAAGGCCCGTCTAATTCCCATGTAAACCCCACTAAATCCCATTTATATGTAACATATATATATATATATATATACGTATAATATTATATATATATATAGAGAGAGAGAGAGAGACACTTCACCCATTTCAGGCAGGGGTGAGGCACCACGGGCCATCAGGTGAAGGTGGTTATCATGGCATCGATCTTCCTGTCGCAGGTGGCGCGGTGACGGCGGTGACGGCGGTGACGGCGGTGACGGATGCGCTGGGGCCTGTGTCAACCAACAAAAACAAAACAGGGGTGGAATAGGCACATGCTTCATAAATCTGTAAAAAAAATGATATATATATATATATTATATATATATATCTCTTTAGAATGTTGTTCATTTTCCAAGAGTATATGAAACTTAGGTGATTGAAAATGGTGGGTACCCCACATGGCCATCGAACGATATGGAAGATATTGGAAGATGATGAACAGATCTTGCGGGTGCCGTATGTTCACTACAACCCGTCCGAGGTCCGATACCCGCCTAGCACGAGTCTAGTAGTGTAGCAGCAGTCTGTGGGAAACTAGGCATATAGCAGCAGTCTTATGGGAGAAACTAGGTACCAACTGTTGATTCTACGGTTCCATTTTTACGGGGGGGTGCTATATGGGCTTGTGACAAAGATGTGGGTTATACACCTAAGAGTGGCATGAAATTACGAGTTCATTTTTCTTTTCTGGAAATCGGTTGGAAGTGGGGGTGCACACCCCATGCTCAGTCAAACCCACATGAATGGAATGAAGATGGTCAATTGCCAGCTGAAATTGGGTATACTTATAATATGTGTTTCATTTAATATATTTAGTACTTATCAATCTATCATGCATTGCCACGGTCATTCATGTTTCAATATCCCATAGGATCCATGTATGCTATATATGGTAACATTTACCATCAATATACCCCCAATGTTAGCATATATACCATACATGGATCCTATGGGTATGGTTATATGTTGATATGGTGAGTCGTTCCCTCTGTTCGCTAACTGGGCTCCGGTTCCTGGCACTCTGTGCCGTCACGCGTTGTTGTTTTTTGGGATCCGCTTGTGAAGATGAAACATTCAAGTCAAACGGTATAACATCTGGTAAACTAACATAACTATGGAAAATCGCCATTTTTAATGGGAAAATCCACTATAAATTGCCATTTTCAATAGCTATGTTAGTTTACCAGAGGGTAACATCTGGGATTCATCCAGAAAGGACGCAATACGGACATCATCTCTTTCATGTCCCTGATTCCTTGATTTGTTGAAGCTCTATATAAATTGAATAAATCCGAGATGCCCAAAGGTAAACTCCCCTGGCTTGTTTTTCTCAACAAGCAGAAAGCAATGCTCGGCTTTCATCCTGGATCCTGGGATTCATCCCTTTGAGATCACGCCATCCCATTTCACCAGATCTTGCACCAGTCATTGGGTTTAAGGGAAAATCTGCAAACCTCCATTGTTAGTGTTAAGAACCACGGTTTCCCGATGTTTCCCGATGTTTCCTGATGTTTCCCGATGTTTCCTGTAGATTCTCCCTAAAACCAACCCATATAACCAGCAACCGCCACCTCCCCAAGGCACCGCACTGAGGTTTGAACATCACCGCCTGCCGCAGTGCCGTGTGCCGCCCCGCCAACGCCCGCGTGTCCGGTGGCTTTCTGCGGCTGCAGTCCGAGCAGGATGCACTGGACCCAACGAGGTGCACATCTGTTGGGGACCGAAGGGATTTTTCCAGCAATGAATGGGGATGTAGACCCTCCTAGTACCATGAAAAATGGTGCTGTTTTTACCCCGTAATTTTCAGTACGTTTGCCATTTTTTGGAGGTATTTGGAAGGTTTAGATATCTCTAAGAAGAATATGGGGATACATGGGGCCAAGAAATACCGAAGGAAAAGTGGGATTTGTGTAGCTGAACTAGCTCAACAAGTGGAGTTAAGTGGCAAACATTGGATTTCCGCTAAATTATATAGCTGGGACATGCTGGGACTTATCGAACAAGAATGGAGGGGGTGACCCTCCAGCAAACAGATGTACAAACATGTTCCTTTGGGAAATCCATGGAAAGTGATCTATAAAGGTGCTTCCATAACTTCAATCTGGAGTTTATCTGGCATAGTATTTGAGGGCGCTACAGGTACCAGGAAAAAAACGTGATTTCACTTACAACAAACGGGAACTTAAGCACGGAAACAACATCACATGGGACTGTCACTATAACGCGCTAAAGCCAAGAATAGATCATCCTTAATTTGCCATGTATGCAAGAGAACAAATCGGAGTTTTGCTTTTGTTTGTTCCAACTAAGTACAAATTCATTAAGTGGAGTTAGTTGAGTTGCGATGTGTCTTTTATTTGTTTTGGGGGCATCATTTGTGTCATCCCCATTTCCCCTAGTAGCATATCATCATGAAAAAAATGGATGGCATCACAACTAAAATCCACCCAAAAAGATAGAACAGTCATTAGTCACGATTTTAGCAACTATATTTACATGTCTATGTTCGCTTGGGTGTTGCTACAACCCCAACAAGCATCCCCACACCTGGGGTGGGTAGTAGTTTAACCCTTGAGTTGTTTTTGCTACAAATAGAAAATAACCATAACCAGCAAACGCTTACTGGTTGGTGGTTTGGAACATGAATTTTATGCTTCCATATATTGGGAATAATTTTCCCAACTGGCTAATATTTTTCAGAGGGGTTGAAACCACCAACCAGGATTATGTTTGTGAACTATTGAACATTGACAATGTTTAGAAATTTATTTTTTGGGGCTTAGCATTGCATTTCATCTTCAGCCTGTGATGCGGCCAGGTACTATTCTGCCGCGGTGACAACCAAGGACATGGGCTGGGACCCCACTAAGAATTGGTTGTTAATCATTAATCAGATGTTATACAGGAAACTATATATCACAAACAAAAAACACAATGATATTATGTTATTGTCAGGTTGCTGAAATACACGTATTCTTGTGGTCAACTAAAGGGTTATCCCAAACTGAGCTGGGTAGCGATGCCAAACTGAGCTGGGGACTTTCAGACTGGTTCGAATTTAGTTAGACTAAACAGCCGGATTTCCACGGGGTAGTGGTTGCTAGGATTACAGTGGTCCCCTAGGAGAAGGACAGCTTGCGCTTGACAAACATGTTTTCTTTCCCACTTACTCAAGTAAAATCCCACTTGGCGTCAATTGGCGTCAAAGACACCGGAAGTGGAACTGGCTTTTGGGTAGGATATGAGACGTGCAACAGTTTACCCATGCACATGGAGGGAAATCCTTTCCTGTGGCTTGGATCCATTCAAAAAGGGCACCACGATGTTGGCGTTAAGTACAGTACCTTCCTTCATGGCCAGTACATTCACATGAGTACATGGAAGATGAATGAAGATGATATATCTATTAGCTATAGTAGTCTCTACACCGTGCATTGCATGAACGCAATCCCAGCCTTTGAGGACCGTGTGTCCTGGTCAGCTGCTGCCGGACCTTTTCGCTTGTGCATTCGGGCAAAGCTACCGTTGAACACAAAAGGACGGGCTGAAAGGATAGCACCGAGGGGGATTTCACCCAGCACTTCACTTGAAGTGGATTTGACATTTAGACTTACTGTAACCATTTCTCACCATAGTTGACCATATAGTCAATTAACCATGTAGTTAACCATATTTAACTTAACCATTTAATCGTCTCAAACTGGGGAGTCATTTGGCAGCTGGACCATCCTTTGGAGGGTGTTTCATATTGGGGGATAGGGATTAGTCTATTAATATGTTCAACATATATTTCCCCCATAATAGGATTCACATATAGTTCTCATTGTTTCATATTAGGTTTTCCGGACTGCACTCACCCCTTGTTCAATCACATTAACAGCAGAGCTTGTCCACCGTATCTACTGTTTTTTTTGTCATTCTGCTCCAGGAAATAACCCAAAACATCCACGGGTAAATTATGGTGAAATGTAACAACCTCGCAATCACCTCAACCTTAAATCATGTTTCGGGGTGGGATCATCCAGAAAATGAAGATTCTTTGCGACTGTTGCGCAGCTATTTTGTTAAGATATTGTTTGATTTGACGAAGCAAGCTATAGAGATCCACCAGTTTGTTCCTCTATTCTGGTGGAGATTGTCTTCTTTTCCGACCTTGGATCCACATCATCTGCGAGGTGTTTGGCCCGCGCATTGGATGCTGCCGCAGAACGGCCTTTCTGTGCACACCTCAGACGATCATGAAAACTGCCCGCCCGGAAATCATGGCAGAAATTGTGGAACATGTGTAATTAGTACCTTACTTCGGCCATAAATCAGTCTTGGCACTTGCAATGCTTGCACTCCTGCCACTTCAAGTTACAAGTAGGAATTCATAGTTCAACTTTGTGAGTTTCCTGATCTAGTCCAGGTCAAGGGCCATTTTCGATAATTTTCATTTTTGAGAAGTGCAAGACTCTGCAAGACTTTAAGTCTTTGGCATGCTGCAGGATCGGTGTTTGGATGAAGGTGAAATGGACATCACAGAGATGGTCGACGACGGCACGGCACGCCGGGAAGGGGACGGCTTAAGGGGGATCCCGCAGAGGGAAGATGGTCCACCTGTGGATTTAGGGTTCCCGATTTTCAGGCAAAACTGTTTTTGTTTTTTATTTTTTTTAATTGTGTATACGCTATTATATATATATATATGTTATTATTACTATTCTTATTATTTTTTATCATTCTTAGTTTTCTTATTCTTAATATTATAATATATTTTTTACATAGTCAATATATAATTATTCTATGTAATAAATATATATATATATATACATTTTGTTATGATATATATTATATCATATTCTATTATTTTATATTATATTATATT
>Ga0126342_10019080_pt1 | contig 11697 bp, 9 predicted proteins | sample Cyp1metagenome_FD_92528 | JGI IMG/M metagenome (GOLD analysis project Ga0126342, IMG submission 92528) | Coral microbial communities from Lord Howe Island, Old Settlement Bay, Australia - Cyphastrea 1 metagenome | ecosystem: Host-associated > Invertebrates > Cnidaria > Coral ... | reverse complement strand
GTGTGAAGAGTGCAGGGAGAAGTGTGAAGTGCGAAGTGGAGCTTCAAATGTGACTTTCGCAGAGTGCACGCACGCACGGGCTTGGCTGGCGCACGGCGCATGCAAGTTCTATAGATGAGAAAGGTCTTATATATTTTTAAGGCAACTTCCGCCCCGCCTCGTGCGGGTACTACTGGTACAATATAATATAATACAATATAATACCATACAATCTAATGTAATATATAATATGATACGATACAATATATACACAATAATATAATACAATGCAATATAATATAATACAATACAATATAATATAGTAATATGATATAATATAATACAATATGATATAATATAATATGATATGTATATACAGTATCATGTAATGCAATATCGTACAATATCATACAATATAATACAATATAATACAATATAGTACAATACAATACAATATATTATATTATATTACATTATATTACATTATATTATATTACCTTACAATATATTATATGATATCATAATATTTATATTATATTGTATCAAAATATATTATATTATATCATATTATATTATATTGTGATTTACAGGGGTTTTGGTCTCTACTCATCTTGAGGCATCCAGAGTCCACTGATGAGACTTGTGTCACCACACGGCTTCAGGAACTCCCCCGGATTTCAGAACACATTCGAGTGGGGAATCCCAGTGATGTGGTGATGGTCCTGTGCTGAAACGTGGCTTACCCTCTGGTTATTAAACATAGCCATGGAAAATGGCCCATAGAAATAGATGGTTTACCTATTAAAAATAGTGATTTTCCATGGCTACGTTAAATAACCAGATGGTAATCGGAATTAATCATGGTGCTTAACCACCATCCCCATGGGTTAATGATGGCCAATCCGCGTCACCAAACATGCGTGCATTGAGATCATCATGTATCAGCCACAAATAATACCAAAGCTCAGCTTACAAAGAAGCTTCAGGAGGTACTCTACCATACAAGGTCATATTTTGTGGGGACATGCCCAAAAATTTAAAAAGAAGCCTTACTTTGACTGTGACGAAGTGGGGCTGTTTGGTTGTGGCATTTTGGAAGCTGGCCATGTGTCACGGTCCAAACATGGGTTAGATTCCGATATCAGTGGATGGCCATCAATCGACTTTCATAGGGAGTTCAATACAATACCCATTGTTTATAAGGATTTGGCGTTTGATGACCAGAAAACTATATGTCATCTTGTTGGTTATATTGTAACACACAGAAGGCCGAAAGGGACAAGCCGAATCAGAGCCACAAGCTTAGCGGGAAGGGCTTTAAACAATGTTTTGCGTCGCACGCGTCTCATAACATTTTAGGGGGCCTTAGGTATGAGGCCGGGGCGGCCCAGAGACGAGGAAAGAAAGAGAAGGGACAGAGAAGGGAGCCGGAAGAGCGAAGCAAGAGGAACCTCGTCAGAGCGAAGCTTTGGAGAGAGTTGGCTGGCGACTGTGTTTGGGAATCGGGGTTTCCGACCCGGACGGCTTTCGTGAAAGAGGTGTTGGTTAAACACGGCGCGTGCCACAGCCAAAAGCTGAAGACAACGAACCTGACCAAGATGCTTGTACAGACCCTGTCTGTGTTGGATCCGTGTGGGTGCGCTTCAGCGCTTCGGCGGGGAAACTTCGAGAAGATGACCTTCAAGAGAAACGATCTTAAGCGATGAACCTATCAGCGGGAAAATCTTTGGAACAGAAGATTTTGAAGTTAAACGGTCTTGAGGGATGAACCAATCAGTGGGGAAGCGTCTGGAACAGAAGAACTTGATATTAAACGGTGTGCAGGGATGAGCTTACCTGTATTTGAATATAAGCAGCGGGGAATACATCAAGAGAAATCAACACGTATGCGTCGAAAGTTTCTCTGTCCGAAGACGCTTTTCCAATGCAGCATCTTGATTGAACGGATTCATCGCTGAGACGGGCTCATCTTGGCTCACGGGTCTTGATCTTCTAATCTTTGAGCTGGTGGTGCGCGAGTTGTGATCGATGAACATTTTTATAGTTTCATATGATTATGTCGAAGATAGTTGATCAGCACGAACGATTTACAGACAGAACTAATCGATGGGTATGGTTTCATTATGTTTCATTCAACTAAACCGTTGTGCTTATCACTTCTTTCAAAGACAGCATTCTTGGGATGGATTCTCGGTTTCATGTGTTCAGCGGCCTTCTTGCTTCGGTGAAAGCATGCGCATGTCTTCCATAGCAGCTTTGTGCTCGAGGAGGTCTGCCTGCAGTTTCCCCCTTCGATCGTGTCAACCGCCCTTTGTGGTGCAATGAGCCGGGTTTACAGTACGCAATCGCATGAAAGGTTCATGGATGAAACGTGCCGTGGAAACCACGACTGGGTATTTCAGCTTGATGCGGAATACAAGCGGGCACCTGGTGGAGGCATCATTTACTGTAGCCAGTGTGGGTATTTCAACGAGCAGATGCAAACTCAAATTCAAGGTGAGTGTGAATACAGGGCTTCGTACGAACGTGAGGGTGGATTGCTTTGGAAATCGCGCTTACCGAGATGGGGGCATTCATTCACAAGCATGACTCCGGGTTCGATCGTGCACGGGCAAACGCACAGCAAATTCTCGGGGTCATGTATCAACTGATGGATTGCCAAAGCGCGCCGTTCGCACAGCGAGACGCTTGCTGGTCGTGTATTTTGATGACCAGGAGAAACATCCTGTGAAGCGGGCCGACCGTGCTTTCTGTCGCAACTGGACGGCGCATAAGCGCAATGTTTGAGTAGTCCGGGTTGGCTACAGAAGGGTCTTCTGTCCATATTTCAAAATTCCCAAAAAATACGAAAAAAAAACAATTCAAAAATACAAAATCAGAACTGCAGGGTTTGGAAAATGACACTGGTTGGATTTGCTTTTTTTCTTTTGCAATTTGTTTCCTGATTTCCAAAGTGAACATGGGGTTGGCTCTCTGGCTCATTTTTGAATTTGTATTTTCTTTGTAGTTTGTATTTTTGAAATTTTGGGTTCGTATTTTTTTTGCATTTTGTATGTTTGAAATTTTTGATTCGTATTTTTTTGTATTTCGTATTTTTGAGAAATTGCAGTCGTATTTATTTTTTTGTTTTTTTTGTATTTTTACAAAAAAATACAAGTAAAATACAAAAATACACTTTGTATTTTTGTATTTTTTGGGTATTTTTCCATTGCTTCCAAATATTCACTTTGTATTTTTGTATTTTTCCATTCCTTCACAGATTGCACTTTGTCCTTTTGTATTTTTCGTTCTTTAGACATGCCGTCAAAGAACAAAACCGCGAATCCACCAATGTATGTTGTATTGTCCTTTGGTTGATGATTTTGCCCCCCGCAGTGTTGTATTTTTTTTTGTAATTTGGGATTTGGGGTTGTATTTTTTGCTTTTTTGGGTATTTTTAGTGATTACAGAAGTACAGGCTGTAGCCAGCAATCGACTACTCAACGCAATGTGTTTTTAAAAGAGTTTGGCGATTTTCTGCCGTTGCCAGTGCTCTTACTGGCTCGACGCTTAACTCCCGTTAAGCGTTGGCGTAGGTTCCGCCTGGATAAGCATCATCAGCGAAGCCCGAAGAAGTTGTTAAGGGCGTACCCTCGCGAATACCGAGGCAAGCTCAGAACACTGGCCGCTGATATCCGAAACCTCGATCCTGATGTATGGTGCAAGGATTGGAACATGAAGAAGCGTCATGAGCTTGCATTTGAATACGGACGGTTTCTGACCAAGAAGCAAGTTTCTGGACTCCTGCACTGTCCTAAGCATTCCAAGGTCCAACCGATAGAGCCGAGTGGTGATTAGATACCATTGGTTCCATTAATCACCAGTGTCGTTGAATCTTACGAAGGCTGTTTCTACAACTCTCTTTGGTTCGGACTTTGATGCGTGCAGCTCTGGCGCTGAGCACGTTCCATCCTAGGGAAAGAAACGCAATGACGAATCTATCAGAGATGGAGTGATGAACTACCACGGTTTTCAAATTATATGCTCATTCAAAGTTTAAGCTGTTGTTCCTGGACGTTGCGCTGGAGGTTTCTGCAGGATCGGGAGTGTCGACTTTTGAAAACCGACGAAGGTGAAGTTTTCCACAGAACCATTCTGACATACACGGTGTGGAATGGATCTGGCCTTAGATTAAAGACATGCTGCGTTCTGATGAAACTTCATCTTCGCCGGTTCTTTTGCTGGAACTTGCCTCAGTCAGTTGGTTGGCGCTGGTTCTTTTGAAGGCGACGCTTCTGACTCGGGTAAGCGTTTCACTCATTTTGCGGCTCCGAATTTTCCGTCCGATTCATCAGCAAAAAGAACTGCGAGCTCGAGCTTCGAGGCTTACAACTTGAAACGCTGAGGTTGCTACTTGTGGGGATTTTATGTTGGCACGGTTGGTTATCGCTAATAGTCTGTTTATGACGGTTGCTGTTCAACTCGGTGGTTTTTCCAATTGGATCAGTTGGATCTTCTAACCAAAGCCGGGGCTTGTACCAAGCAGATGTGTCGAACGAAATGTGGTGACTCATAGTCGGGAATTTGGAACTTTTAAATTTGACATGTCGCATGCGCAGCTTGTGAGTTTTGCCTGTTGGTTTACGTTGATTGGTTTTCGTGTTTTGTTTTTCCCCTGTTTTACCTGTCGCCATTTGCTACTGGCAGTTTTTTTTGGTTGGGATGGCATGTTTTGCAGAGGCTCGCTTTGATACAAAGCCATTCTTTGCTTCCAATATTATATATATATATGTATATATATATATGTATGTATATATATATATATGTATATATATATATGGAGACTAATAATTACAAATGTGAGGCCCCCGGCAGTGCAAATAACTCCAATAACTATGGTTTATGATATTTTTAACTATATATATATAAATCATAGTTAAATGGAGTAATTTGGATATTAAACATGGCTATAACCATGGTTAACCATCCAATAACTACTATTTTACATCGTTTATGGTTAATGGATGTTAAACCCCATTGATACTACATAAATATAGTTTTTAGCTATATCAACCTTATCAACCTGAACGCCAACCAAGTGAACTAAGTGGCTATCGTAAACGGGGACCTCATCATTGTCGATGGCAGTTTGCAACACTTTGATTTTACTGGTGAGGGTAGATATTTTCGGGGCACCTCATTTCAATTAATCGAACATCCACTGAACGGGTGACTTCGTTTTGTATCCGACGTCTTTGTTTCGCACAACTTGGTGTTTTTTTCACACAATTTATCGGCCATGATTAGATGGGTGTGTGGGTCCAAACCCCAGTCCTAGTACCTAGGTGAAGCATCATATCATATGGTACAGTGTTGGTTTGTCTGAAAATGCGGTGCCAAAAAAAGACAATGGTTTAATTAAAAACATCATTTTCCCATGCAACTTTGCCAGATCCTGGTTTTTTCCACAAAGTCAAATCATATTCTTGATATCATATACCTTTTCATCCCACAATATCATTAAAAAAATCCCCAGTCTTAATATCCCATCGGTTCCCAATGAGACGATTTGCCGTGGACAAAAATCACAGAAAATGAAACTACTTTCTGGTAAAACTATGTCTTGGCCTAGGATGGGGACAAAATCACAGAAAGTGAAACTACTTTGTAATTTGAGTTTAGTTAAACTACTTAAATGATCTTAAATCTATGTCAAAAACCAGTGTTTCCTGTAGATTTTCCTAAGAAAACCACTCCATTGTGGAGGATGACATGACGATTTGTGCCTCAGGTCTGCGTGCGCATTCGCCTCTTGAGCTCGGACGAGGTTCGTCCGCCAAGTGGGTGTCAATCATGGGATATTCCTATGGATCAGTTCAGAAATGGGAACATCATGGGATAATGGGAATATGTATACCCTCTGGTAAACTAACATAACTATGGAAAATCACCATTTTCAATGGGAAAACCCACTATAAATGGTCATTTTCAATAGCTATGTTAAATTACCAGAGGGTATATACATAGATATGTATAATATGTATATATATATATTCACAAATATATGTGTGTATGCATATATATATACACATCTCTTGGGGATATAATCGGATATACTGGTATATAAAAATATGTTTATGATGGGTTAACGAGATATTGGGATTGTAATGGGATATATAAACAACATATAACCAACTTGATATGATATTTGGGTGGGTTTGCAAGTGGGGTACACTCCCCAAAATAACAATTTTACTTTGGATGATGATGATGATGATGATCAATATTATCTTTTTAAAACCATTTGCCTATCTTATATCATCAAGACGAATCTTAATTCCCATTTTGGTAGGTCAACTAGCTCATTGATATAGTACAGTAATGCACAGTAGATTATATCCGATATTACCACCACCACTTTTTGGGTAAAACGATTGGGTAACCGTTGCTGAATGGAAACTCATGGCTGAATTTTAGTTCTTAATCTCTAAAGGTTGAAGATTGGCGCCTGGAACAGGTGAGATTCTCATCATTTTTGCCATAAAAATTTCCGTAAATCGAGGGTACATCCCCTATCAGTTTGATACTTTTTGATACTTTTTGCTGGTTATACAATTTTGCTGCGGTTTTACACCCCCAATAGTTTTGTTGCTTGCAGTACACCTGGCTTTGTTTAGGGGGATCTTTAGCTATTTTCTATTTCCAAAAGAGGAAATCCACCAGGATTGGGGAATCTATAGAGATTAATCTTTCATTTTTTTATCATTGTGGTTGCTGGTAATATGATACTAATAGCTACTATTGATAATGATTACTATCATGATAACTATTGTCCCAAAAAACAATTGTGCTACTATCATTATTGTTACCCTCTGGTAATTTAACAGTTTGCTATTGATGCCGTGGCCCATAGAAATAGTTCATTACCTCTTAAAGATGGTGATAAAAAATCAGTTCGCAAACTGTAAACGTTGACCGGAAGGTGGAGGGGATTCATCCCTGTCAATCATGATTAATCACCACTAACACAATCATAGCATTAATCCATATAAATGTTAATTAACCATTAATCATCACTAACGTGATTATCATTAATCACCAGTAATCACCATTTATCACCATTAATCATCATTAATCCTCATTAATCCTCATTAATCATCAATAATATTCATATCCTTATCATTAATCCATATTAATCCCTTCCCCCTAATACTCGTTTAGCCCGGTGTTTATACCATCCTTGTCCCTCCGTTCAAGGCCAAAGATGGTGAGCTGCCCAGTATCGTTCCAGGACCTCAGGTGGGGACTACCTACACGACTTCTATTGGAGACGATCGTCCGAGGAATCGTTAAATAGGGTGGTTAATAGTGCTTAATAGTGGTTGATAATAATTAGTAGTGATTAATAGTGGTTAATAGTGGTTGATAATGATTAGTAATGGTTAGTAATGGATGTTTTTTTTTTCAATTGTTGTGACATATTATTTTTTGTACTTGAGGTTATTGCTTCATATTGGTTGATAAGGAATACTGCTTAGTGATGCTTGAGAATGGTGAAGCATGACTAATACCCTGCAGACCCTGCTGATCACAAGTAATAGTGGTTGTAAAATGGTTACTAATCCGGGTTGATAAGTCCGTGAACTGGGGTTATCTATCCCATTTATAAGTGGACTGTAAACTCCACTTACTGACAAGGTTGCTCCAACGCATTATAGGTAAATATGATAGTTTGTAAGTGGGATGATACTCAAAGTAGGACGGTTGTTGATTCTATCCGTATTTTGTCGGGATTGGTAATTCAGCATTGGCATTACCAATCTTTTCTTTCAAACATGATCTTGGTAATTATTTGCCTTCCTGGTGATCTTAGTATTCCCAATTGTTTTCCTATTTTCTTATCTACTGTGGGTAAAACAAAAAAAACCACCCATTTGGGAATGGTTCATACCAACTATTTATGGTGATTTGGGGGATGGTTTATTATTGTTTTACCCACATTGTTTTAAATGACTCTGCTATCGTGCTGTCACCATCGTGGACAGGGCAGTGGTTTGCTCAAGCTTTTGCTCTTGGAGATGCACGGCAACCGCAGGCGCCGAACAGGAAATCTAAGATGCAACTCTGAGATATGGTGTTTTGAAATATATATATGTATATATATATATATTCATATGTTAGTTAATCTTACATGTTTTGCTCAATATCAGACATAGCCTTGTTTTTGTTGGTCCATCGATATATAATTTCTGGTTAGTGTTGGCACCCAGCCAGAACTTCAAACTGGTTTTGGCCAAGGATTTGGTGACCAAGCTATCCCCAGCTGCGGATTGTATCCCCAACGAGCACCACTAAACACGTTGCTTTCAACATATACCAACTCCCAATTCTTGATAAGACATAGCCTATTTACATGGTTCCGATTGGTTCCATGGTCAGCACTTGGGAATATTCACACATCACAAGGAATTCCCAGAAAAATACCATGGCACATACAGGATCACTGATTGCCATTGCTGTTGAAACACCAGGAGACCATGGGGTTTGGCCCTGGCCATGTCGGGGGTTTCCTGTTGATGCAATCTTGCGATCTTGACAGGTAAAAGTCCCAATTTGGATGGTGATTACCTGGGTTATGGCACTGTTAGCCACGAACCACGAACCAAACCATGATCAACGAGTCATAATACTCCCACAAACAAATGGCTATCAATTCCAATCCAAAAGAGTGTTAAGTATTTTGCTTTTTCTGCAACACTCTTCTGCACTAGTGTAATTATCAACACTCAGTTTGCGTATCTTATGTGAGAAGAAACGTCAATGCATCTTGAAGGGGGGTTGCTTAATACGATTTCTGTTCTTTTTCCTCCCTTCCTGCAAGAATCTTTTATAATTTCAAACCATTAGTACCAGTATAAACCGTCAGTAAGCATTACTTACCGTTACGTATCATTGTTGCAAACATCATTGGATTCAACCATGCCAACCAATTGTTGTATTAACATCATTGTTACTAATCATTGTTGTATTCACATCATGCTAACCAACATTATGAATCATTATTGAATCATTAACAAACCACTAGGAATGAGCTAAGAAATTGAATGGAAACCATTCGGAATGTAACCTTCACTGAATCATTCGCAAACCGTTATTAACCATTAACCAACCATTAGTCATGTTAATCATTGTTAACCATTCTGAGTCATCGTTAATGGTTGGTTAATGGTTGGTTAGTCATTATGAGGGAATCATTATTGAGCATTAACCAACGAGTAACCACTAATCATACGGTGGATCCACCGTATGTTAATCATTGTTTTACCAACATTCCACACCATTCCCCCAGCTCCCAAGGATGTCCAGTAGCGACTCGGGTGAGCTCCGCAGTCACTCGAGCCTGGTGAGGAAGATCTGGGGGTGCGGGGGAATCCCCTGTTGGTAAGTGGTCAATACCACCTATATCATCATATATAAAATAGTATACATAATATGTCTATATATATATATAAACATAATATATATATACATAATAGTATACGTAATATATATGTATAAATATATAAATACATAATATATTTAATAGTATACACAATGTATATATATATATATATTAATATACATGATATATATCATAGTATACATAATATATATTTATATATAAATACATAATATGTATAATAGTATACATTATATATAGATATACTAATACATAGTATATAGAATAGTATACATAATATATATATATATATAAATTAATATACATAATATATATATAAATTAATATACATAATATATTTAATAGTATACATAATATATATATACATTAATATACATAATAAAAATAATAGTATACAATATATATATACATAATGTAAATAATAGTATACGTAATATAGATATATTAATATGCATAATATATGTAATAGTAACAGAATATATATATATACATACATATTTACACATAATATACATGCATATTTTTTTTTTTTATAAATTACATAACATATATATATATACACATAATATACATACATTTCATATATAATATACATAATTTATTTATATACACATAATATACATACATAATATATTTAATATACATAATATATATACACAGAATATACATACATAATATGCACATTTAATATACATGATATATATAACATACATACTATATATATATTTACATTATGTATATAATATACATAATATATATACATTACATATAAAATATACATTATATATATAATATACGTTATATGTATAATTTGCAATATATATATAATATAATATAATATAATATAATATACATAGTATATAAAAATATAATAATATACATATAATATATATATATATATTAATATACGTAATATACATACATAATATATAGATATTTAGTACACACACACATATATATATATACAGATGTGTCTCATATACATAGTATATGTAGTCATTAGCTACTTAGCAGCTGGGATGTCTTTACTGGTTGAATTGCATGGGATTATTGGGGTCCCTGGTTGAATCCACCATGATCCCTGGGTGGATTCGAGAAACTTAGGTATCTTTAGAAACATTTTCAACTGGGTAACTTACAAACTTAGTTGGTTTACGAAAATGTTTCTTTCTTTTTTAAAATCATCTTCCACCCAAAACTGGGTAACTTACCTAAGTTTTGAGTCAAAAAAAGACAAGCTGCCAAGTTTTTCGCTAGGTAGCAGGCCAGGGGATGAACGCAAAGAAGGTGAGAAAAGGCCAAGGGATGGAGTTGTACACGCTGCAGGAGGTCAGAGATGACCAAACTTTCGGACCTTGTGATCCAGCTTCCAAACGATTGCAAAACCTGTTTGTTATGCTGTATGTTGTCATGAGGGCATCCGTACATCTCACACCAGACTGCTCAATTGGATAGCGTTCAGGTATGGCCAAAGGATCACCTGAAACCAATCCCAACATGGCTTCAAAGTGCTGCTGTTGATGTGTCAGAACAGGTCGCTTGGAGTAACCGGCAATTGTCTTCTTATAATAACCTAAGTTTTGACCATGACACATTCTCACACACACACATATATATATTTAATATCACAGTAGAATTCAGCATTGTTTTTCACTTTTACCCCATACATAACTGAAAACCTGCAGTTGGTTTTGTCAATGGTGGGGTTTACAACAAGCAAATTTGGAGTTAACCAGCAAACAAGTCTCACGATGGGAGGAATCTACTCTCAATCTATGGAAATCCAAATGGCACACATGTCGATAAACCATCGAAATGGGGTACAGTTGGTAAGTGGTAAAATAGCATAAAATAGCTCCAAAAAAAGACTTTGGGTACGCGACCCACATATAACTGGCTTATTTCATATCGCTGCTACAGCTTCTGAAGCAACTGGGACTCCGAGTGGATTGGATTGCCACAGAATTCTGGAGATATCGACGGTGTTTTTGGCCTTGGATTGACTGCTATTTTTAGAACTTTCTTTTTATTCCACTAGAATCTATATATTATATATGTATATAATTCACTAGAATCTAGAATCTATAGTATAGTATTCTAGTGACTAGTTTTTTTTTTTTCGCGCGACAAAAGGGGTCAACCCTTGCTGCGAACTTGCACAATGAATTAAAGGTTCTGGAAGTCAGGGAGCCGCTGTGCGTTGGCTCGGATTGCAGCACTGGCCTTTGCAGCACAATCAATCCATGCATCCAGTTCCTCAGGCTCCCCTGGCAGGCCAG
>Ga0126342_10019079_pt1 | contig 11697 bp, 13 predicted proteins | sample Cyp1metagenome_FD_92528 | JGI IMG/M metagenome (GOLD analysis project Ga0126342, IMG submission 92528) | Coral microbial communities from Lord Howe Island, Old Settlement Bay, Australia - Cyphastrea 1 metagenome | ecosystem: Host-associated > Invertebrates > Cnidaria > Coral ... | reverse complement strand
TTTTTTAGGCCCCCCCCTTTTTTTCCTGCTTGAAACACAGAAAGTTTCCCTTTTTTTCCTTAACCCGAAGACTAAAACACAGGCACAGCCCCAAATTTAAACAAAAAAGCACTGTGCCAAAAATTCCAAAAAAAAAAAAAAAAACATGTATAGAGTAAACCTCAAAAAAAATGGAAAAGTCTACAATTCACCATAAATTCGAACCATTTCTATCTGCTGGGTGACAAAAAACCTGAACCCCCCGAAGCGGCCAAAACGGTTTTGGGTTCGTCCTCCATTCGCCAGACTTCGTGGGCCTGGTATACCATGTGGGGCCCACCGGTTATGTTTGTTGGTGAACAAAAACCACATGAATACTATAGTTCTAAGTATCATAAACATTCATAAACCATAGTTATAGCATGTTATAGGTGTCATAAACCACCATTAACTATAGTTATAACATGTTATAACTATCAACCAGAGCTATTGGAGTTATGTGGCACCCAACTTAGCGATTTCGTAGACGGGGGCCCCACATGATGTTGTTTCAAGTCAGTGTGGCAGTGCACCTCAGCACCCCAAGTGGACGGGAGTGATTTGATTGGATGACATCCCATAATATCCCATATATTATGGAAAAATATGGAAAATAATCCAGCCATGTTTGAAACCACCAACCAGATTTGATTGGCACCAAACGCACCGCCAGGGGACATAGCCCAAGTCGTCATCTCGATCATCAATCGCCCACGCCTCTGGATCCTGACGCCACAGATCTCTTGTTGGATTCCTGGCCACTTCTGGGTTTTCAACGTGAAATGTCTGAACACATGAAATTGTTACCGTAAGGATCTCAAAGTTATGATTGATTGTTGAAACTTGTTTCAACAGCACATATCGAAAAAAAAAATATCTATCCAACGAGTGTATGCTGGCTGGCCGGCCGGCTGCAAAATAGCGGGCCGCACTACGCTCGCAATCGTATTGTATTCAATAGTCAAGAACCAGGTTGCGCGACTCCAAGATAGATGCAAAATCAAACAAAGTCCTTCAGCCATCCTTGAGTCCACTATTCCTCATCTTTGGAGAAGCCCTCTCAAAAAAGAACACTTTAAGAACACCGCCAAAAAAAGCATAGGCACATAGACGATATAGACACACAACACACAAAAAAACAGATAGATATATCATGATATATCACGATAAATCTATATAATTATCTATCCCATAGGATCCATGTATGCCATATATGGTAACATTTACCATCAATATACCCCAAATGTTAGCATATATACCAGCACCATGGATCCTATGGGTATAGGTTCTGCCAGTCCAACCAACACATCTCACGTATTTCCACGACTATCCCCTCAACGGCGCCACCTGGACTCCCAACGGCCGTCCTGCGCCGCCTCGATGGCTGCAGCCCTCTCGCTGGCGGAGAGAAAGTTCCGCACCGTCACCAGGTCCTCCTCTTCACTGGGCCTTGGTGACGAAAAAACGGCAAAGCTTTGGAACACCTTGCCCCAAATTGTGATGTTTCATGTGTTTTTTTTGTTGTATGGGATTTGATGAGATTCGTGATCGGATTTAGTTTGTCAAGTTGGTTTTGTTCACTTGGTGAATTCTATGGTTCATGGTAGATATATGTCTCTAGTTCATGGGGTTCAGAATCCTCCGACAGACAATGTGTGGCCCCCATGTTACAAGTTGGATTTTTAGCACCAGTAACTATATATCTAACATAACCATAGTTAGTGTGCATCTGAGACACATCCAAGTGGTGAGAGACACAGGTCTCAAGGGGTCCCATGCTGCAAATCATAGAGGACATCAATTAAAAACTCAACAAATTTTGAGACTCGTGAATCACATTTCTCTTGGCAATACATAGATGATTTTTGTTACCTGATTCTGTGTTGATTGGTGGTTTCACGCTCTAAAAAGCCTAAAAATCATTCAAATTCCTCATCTGGGGTAGGAAGCTTCCCTTCCTCAACATTGATGTGGGGGTCCACACAGCTGAGATCTCCAGGCTCAAGGGGCACAACAAAATCCACAGGAAACCGGGTGGAAAGGGATCCGCATATAGGGTGTTGCTTCGTGTTGCTGCATTTTTAGTCTCAAAATCATGATTGAATGGAAACCATCATGGAATATCAAGATTGAATCGAAACTAGTTGAACCAATTGATCCAATTGTGATGATCATTGGTATCATGGATTCTTTGAACCACGGACTTCTTAACGTCGATACCACGGCACCCTTCAAGACGAGTCCACTGTCGTGGCGGCTGTGCAGGCTCACCAAGCAAAGGCACCTGGTTTGGATCAAGATGGGCATGAAATCATCATATCTGGTTGCTAGTTTGAACCCCTCTGAAAAATATGAGTTCGTCAGTTGGGATGATTTTCCCAATATATGGAAAGTCATAAAATTCCATGGTCCCAACCCACCAACCAGATATAGATAAAGGAAACCAGGAAAAGATCAATGGTGAAGTTTCCATATGGGTAGCTGAGTTTTGGGGCATGATAATTTTGATGGGAGGATCGTATTTCAATATTGATTAAAACTGGGCAAAGCAAGATTTGTCGCCAAACAAATGGTTTTCACCAATTCATAGTGGATATATGGCAATGTAAGGCCCCCACAATAGGTAAATTGGTTCATAACCAGGAGCTAGCTGGAATATGTATCTATCCAGTTGTGTGGGCTGGACATGAGGTGTCCATACATTTCAAACAAAAATCCAGAGTCCTTCCCGGGAAATATACCCTCTGGTTATTTAATATAGTCATGGTATAGATGGCCCATAGAAATAGATGGTTTACCAGTTTACCGTTCTTAAAAATGGTGATTTTCCATGGCTATGTTAAATAACCAGATGGTATATTAATATATATATATATATAATTACATACATGCCAATGACGGATAAGAAGCATGTTATGGATCAGATCAGATCCAAGTACCTTGGTTTCTCATCAACGACAGCTCATGGTTCAAAATAAATCCACTCATCAACTATTGCCCATCAGAGGCGATAAAATGACCCGTTGAAATGGCACCCAAGGGCATCTCTGGAAATGGCAGATAAACCAACATCACATGGTTCATTCTCATGATTATCACGGTCCAAATTGTAAAAATGTCAGAAATCGCAAGGAACGCCTATTATCGAAAAAAAGTCATTCGCAAAGCCCCGAATTATGGCGCTGTCCCACCAGCAAGCATCTGCCAGCCGCCACAGCAACGATGGAGCCCACCCGGCATCGCCGGGACATGGCGCGTCACGGCGCTTGGGACAAAGATAAAACAGGAACCACGATGGAAGAAATCCTGGACCGGTTGACAAGTGGTTTATCCCGTTATAATCCCATCATTTACAGTGTTTCGTTGTTATAGTTACCAACTGGTGCAGGATTTCTTCCATCCACTGTGGTATAAATGGTAAGTGTAAAATAGTCATTTGAAATGGTTAAATGTTGTATCATTGTGAATGTTACCATCAATTGGTAGATAACAAATTGTAAAAATGGTATAGAGTAATCATAATATTCCATATGGATGCAGATCGATCTGCAAACATTTTCACAATCTGTGAGGAGTTGTATGCACTGCGATGCAGCTTTCGATGGATCATGGCCGGCTAGTGAAGCCACAATCGCGGCCTTGAAGCCTTGGTTCTGATCTTGTGCAACCTCGCCAAACTTCAGGGCAGTTTGAGCATTGGGATTTTCAAGCCACCTTGCAGTTGGCAGCTATCGAACACTGATAAACCCAGATCCTCGTTTTGGTGTTGGTATCCTGAAGTACCGTACATTCTTGGAGCGGCTGTCCAGTGAAAACATTAGGTGGAAACTAGGTGTGGGTAAACATACCATATACAACTGCGATAACAGTAGATTTGTGGGAAAATGCACCAGCACTATGGATTATGTATCAAGACCACGTATTTTTTCAGGACATACACTCAATCGTGGTCCACTTCTAGAGGAATCTCCTCTATGCTCCTGATTCCAATTCAGCTTTCAGCAGCATTGAGCGGCTTTTACCGGGGCACACCCATCCTTAAGCAATTCACATCCGTGGCCATGTTTGTTGATCAACCGAAACTTGGAACTGTCTGATCTCACCGTTTCGAGGGTACAGAACGAGTGACTGTAATTGACATGCAGTATTCATTTTGAACATGAAAGTCAAAATTGGGCTACCTCCAGAAAAAGATCAGATACTGCACTTCAAGCAAAAAAAAACAAATTACAAAACCATGTCAATTTGGGTGAAAACCCTGGTACCCTTCTGTTCACTTCCAAACACGAGCCGGGATGTGTGCATGTTCATTCGTCCTCAACAAATGGTATTTCCAGCCCCATGTGGTTCCGTTGGTCAACAAGAATTTGAGACCGCTGTTTGCCATTGGCAGCATAAGTCGGCGGTTTGTTTGAAAGTGTACCCCAAAATCCAATGGTTATCATATGTCATCGTCATCGTCGTCATCATCATCATCATCATTATCATTATCATACATAATATATATATATATACATTCAAAAAACATTTCTCATGGAATATATCATTCTCAAAGTGGGGCACCCCAAAATACTATGGTTACGATCATCTTTCCAAACAAAAACTGTCCGTCTCAGAGTATCCCTCATTTTGGGACAAAGCAATTTCTTAGGTAATGTCAACCCCGGATTAATAAACCAGGGTTTATGAATTAGGGGGATACTCCCCAAATAGTCACAATATGATTCTTAAATGGTATCCCCCCAATCAAACAGACTAGGGGTTTATTAATCCAGGGTTGACATTAGTGTTTTGTCCCGCTCAGGACTCAGCATTTTTTCTTGTCCTTCACAGCTCTTTGACCTTCGTAGCTCATTGAGCTTCACTTATGATCGACCACCCAGGTCCCTAACATCGCAGGTTCGTTCGCGTTCGTCCCACCTTTCGCTGGGTTGTGTGCCGCCATGAAGCGGCGAATTAAATGGGGTGTATGTTTGCAAAGTAGGAAACTACACAAAGTCGTCTTCTCACCAGGGTCTTATATATATATACATATATATATATATATATCATGTCTTGTGTTTAACAAAAAAAACTATTGTTGTTTGGGCACTGAATTCTGGGAACCAAACGCATTCTTCCAAATCTGCTATCCATGCCCCCTCAAACAGGTGGCACTTTGTAGAATCTTGTGCAGCTCAAGTTGGTCGAATGTTAAAGTGGGACTATCATGTTTCTTCTAGATACACTATACTAAATATCATCTATATATTATCTATATTGTCTGTATTCACTAAGCTTAAAAGCTCGGCCATTTTGGGATAGTACCCTGATCCTAACATTCCAGTGACGTATTGATCTTTGATTCAATGATGTCCTGTGACCGCATCGCCCCGCTCAGTATGGACCGGGCCGCCCCTTCGAACCCTGGCGGGGTTGGGCGCAGTGGGAGTGGTGACCAAGGGACCAAGGGACCAAGGGACCAAGGGACCCAGGTAGGGATCGATATGAGATCCTGCACGGTGGTAACCCCCCTAGTTATAAATTGGTTTATAACCCCCAGTAACTATAGAATACTATAGATATATCACCTATAAACCAATACTATAGATATATCATTTATTGGTTTATAAACCTCATGAAAACTAGTTCGATATATCACCTATGAACCATAGTGAAATTGGAGTTCTGTGGCCCCCAACTCAGCCATCTTGGGGGCAGCACTAAACTTCTGGGAGGATCTCTGACATCCCGAATTTTTCTGCTCCAGTGCTGGAGCCCCAACATTCATGTTCTCACCATGTTTAACCTACGACATGGTAGGAGATGTGAGGGAATACCTCGGGAAAAAATCCCGTGTCCTCACTGATTTCCTGCGAAAAAAAATGCCCAAATACAGTCGTTGGATTTTAGGATCCAAACCACAATACACAACTGCCACTGTATGTATATATATGTATATGTATATGTATGTATATATATATATGTATATATATGTATATATATATATATAATTATATACATAACATGCGCTAAAAAAACATGTTCCTCTCAAAATAGTCTTACTGATTCATTCATGAATGACAAGCTTCAATTGTTCAACCACTTGGTTATCATGTACATGCAACGTGATGCCCCATAGGTATGGGTTGGTGCATTAACCCATGAAGTATAGCTATAATCACTATAAACCCAACAGTTACAGTTGGGCTAGTTCTAAACCAACTTAGCAAACATTAACAAACTAGATCTAATCAAATAAATCCTATTATTATAAAATCCCATCCATTTTTGCTGGTAAGATACTTATTAGCAGATATTAGCAGTTCTCAAGTTTTTTTTTTAAAAATAATGCAGGTTACTTGGGTTGTGGCTTTTAACTGCAGTGTTGGTGCCTCATTGGGAACTGGTCAGAGCCACGTCAAGCGTGGCTAGTGCTAAAATGTTCGATACTCTACAAAAGAAAAAACAAATATACAGTTGATCAGTGTAGTTCATACAGAATTATACACACATTACATGTAATTACACACTATATGTACACATGACTGGATGTTTATATATACATATTACAGTATTTATATATTTACATATATTACAGTTATATATATATATATTGATTCTACCTAAAGACAGACATTGGGGTACTCAACAAGCCATGTTCACCTTACGAATTACCCAGACCCACCTTGCCATCGGGACCATCTGCCAGTTTGACAATGATGTTGCCTGCCGGCCAGGACACACACATATGCATGTATACAAAGTATAGCGTATACATATATATATATATACACATATGTATATGAGTATATATATATATGTATGAGTATATGTATGTGTATATATATACATATAAATATATGTATAGAAAAAAGGACAATGTATCTATCACTACTATATATATATAGTCTATTGTGCATGCATGGACAGATAACGTTGTACCTTGTATATATTTAATATATGTAATATATATATATATATTGAATATACAAATTTATGTATATATATTATAATGTATATATATAATAATGTATATATATAATAATAATGTATATATATTATAATGTATATATATATATATATAAATAATATATATATGTATGTATGTATAGTAACTAGTAGTTACTGTAGACGTGCCTTTCAGAAAGTATCTTTGCGAATCTTTAAGTGGAAGCCGCTAAACAAATACGGCAATGCTGGACAGAGGATCTTTCTACCAAAAATGGCACTCCTTTCTTTCATCCCGCAATTGACGAGAACCAAGAAAACATGGCCACGGATCAAGGTTCTCCTACATGCAGATTGCCATGCCAAGATCATTCACAACCCTGAAATCAACCCCATGCAGACCACGTTCATGTCGATCTATGATTGGTAAACAACCCCTACAAATGAACTCTATTCAATGACTTTGAAGGGGGTGCGCATAATCAAACAAAGACATTCTTATTTGGGATCATTTGAATCATTTGGGTTTGTCAAGAAATAGAAGCAAAAATCCGGCTGATACCCCAAATAAGCGATTTGAATCATAAAGTGGCTCCGGGCCGCGAGTAACAGTGAGAAAACTCAGGGCCAGAGTTTTTTCGCCCAACTGGAGACGGGTTTACATCACCTCTAATTTCCTAGATCATAGCAGAAGTATCGCAGAATCACATAGAATCACCAAATATATAGAAATTATTGTGAGATGTAAAATTATAGATTTATCATATATAGATTACTAGATGACCATAGATATTATTATTATTATTTTTAGTTTAACATATATTATTATGATATCCCACTATAATCACTATAGATTATACTCTATTTTACCATAGATCATTGTGATATACAGTACCATAGATTATTGATTTACCATGGGTTTACCATAGCTGGATGGTGGTTGAGCCACCCCTCTGAAAAATATGAGTTCGTCAGTTGGGATGATGACATTCCCAACTGAATGGAAAAATAAAAGTCATGTTCCAAACCACCAACCAGATATTCATTGTTACATCATTTTAAATCCATCATATTTATCAATATTCCTAGATATTCCCATCATATTTGGAGTCATGGGACACATCTCCAATGATTTATCGCACAATGGGTTTACCATAGTTATGTTAGTTTACCAGGAGGGTAACAGTAAAGCTGAGCCCTTTACCGTGGGTTTACCATAGATTATACCATAGATTGTTCCAAACCACCAACCAGGTGTATATATATATATATATAAGTAAGTAATCAAATAAATTATGGTGCTATTTTACCATAGATTATTGCAATATATCATAGGTTTACCATAGCTCACAATTTCCCAGTGGCTCCGGCGTTCTCCAGCCTTCTCCAGGCCTTATCTCATAGCCTTGCGCCATCGCCTGATGGCGCCACGATTCTTGTTCACGACAGCCAGATTTCCACACACAAAAAGGGTATAGCTTACTATACCAACAAACAAAAAACATAGAAACCTAGTTGGTGGTTTTAACCATCTTGAAAAATAATAGTCAATGGGAAGGATTAATTATCCCATATACAATGGAAACAAACATGTTCCAAACCACCAACCAGAAACCTTTTAGGAAATATGAATCCTACTTCAATGGTTTTGAATGACTGTCTTTTTTCCGGGGTGTACGTCCAGTTGTGAGGGGAAGAGAAGTGAGAGCCATATCTATATAGTGTCGCTTGGTGGGACACCAACTGGTTACACTCACATGTCGAATCATCATATGGAATTCAGAGGAAAATATATGTTGGTTTGGCTGCAGGTATGTGTCAATTCTCTTTATTCCCGAAACATCTGTCAATTGGTGCGACGCATCTCAAAACAAGATCGACAACACGAATGCTGTTGCCACCACAACATATGTTTGACGTCTCCACACAAGTCTGGCTGCTAGTTCTAGCGCAGTATGTCCCAGCTTGCGTCGACACACCTTCTCTTTCCTTCAAATGCATCACACTTTGTATCTCACGCAAACCACATCGCAAACCACATCGCGTGTTGTCTTCCAGGTCTTCCCTTCATTCCAGTCTTGCACTTTCTTCAACATTTTTGGTCTGATGTCTGAAGTTCAACTTCACAAATTCACAAGTTTTCTGCCCCTGTCAGGTGCGCATGGTACCCTCTGGTAAACGTTTACATAGCTATTGAAGATGGCCATAGAAATAATTGATTTAATTTGATTTACCCAGCTATAAAATGATGGATTTTTCCATAATTACGTGGCTGTTTACCAGAAAGTGCATGATTCAGAACTGAGCTCTGGACCGCAATGGCATTGTTGGCTTCTACCTGTGGCGCCCGTGGCATGGCACTCCCGGCACTGCGGTGCCGGGGATAAGGGGAACCAAAGCCAGAATCATTGGGTTGTCTCTTGGTACCCTCTGGTAAACTAACATAGCTATGGAAAATCGCCATTTATAGTGGATTTACCCATTAACAAGTGTGATTTTCCATAGTTTTTTGTATGTTTACCAGAGGGTAAACATACTAAAAAGATGTGGAAAACCCATGGTTTCCTGTGGAAATGATCTAAAAATCATAAAGTCAGCATCCCTGCAGACGATATGAGGTAACTGCCCCAGCTAGGAAAAAACACTCCACTGACCACAAGTTACATCCAGTTCTACATGATTTTTCCCCAGTAAATTCAATTTCTTCTCTTCTGTTTTCCCAACGTGTCTCCATATTCTCCCAATAAACATGATGTGTTTTCCATATTCTCCTGTAGTTTACCATGATGATTTTCCACAGTTTCCTGATATTTTCCGTTAAACATATGGGGGTTCCTAAAATGGTGGTACCCCCAAATCATCCAGTCGTCATGAATAACAATTTTGGTATTGAAGCCGGTGACTTGGGGATCCCCCATTTTTGGAAACTCCCACTCTATGGCTTTCCAGCCATGCGCCATGTCGCATGTCCCATGACCACAAAAGATCCAAACATCGCCGAGGGACTTGGGTGCTATATCTCACGAAGGCACAGGCCTGCCCACTCTTGGACCTCCCGGGTGGTCAGCAACTAAGAGGGGATGCAAGCGAGAGGTTGTACATAGGAAACAAATGGTGGTTGAACTAGGGAAAATGGTGGTTTAACGAGGGAAACTGGGATTTCATGGCTCATGATGGTGATGTTTTGGTGATATATAACCTACTTTGGTTCCAAGTAGGCTTTCTTGGAGTATCTGTCTTTCGATACAAAATGTGTGTAGATGGAGAATCACAAGTTTTCTCACCGATCTGAGTCCATGTTCAACCCCTAAACCCACAATGTTAATCGTTAGTTTCTGTTCATTTTAAGCTGGTTGGTGGTTGACCCACGCCTCTGAAATATGACTTCGTCAGTTGGGATGATGAAATTCCCAATATATGATATGGGAAAAACATGTTCCAAACCGCCAACCAGTAAGTGACAATTTCGAAACAAATCGATGTTTCCAGTTCGGTACTGTTACGGAGTTCCAAGCATTGGAGTTACAGTTTTGGGTCTGTATATACCAGTTACAAGTACTAACAAGTCACCCCACTTTTTTCCACTGTATCTCATCCCATAGAGATATCACCAGTGAAAAAACATGGCATGCCATGGCCATAACTCACTGCAGACAATCTTGGTACTTACTAGCACATCTACAAGGTGGTGCCCCTCAAACGTTATGTTTCTTGGTTTATAAACCCCATGAAAACTAGTTTGATATATCACCAACAAAAACCACAGTGAAATTGGAGTTATGTTCACCAACTGAACGCTATCGAACGGGGGCACCATCTTCTATGTCATTGCGTTCAGTCCTTGGTAATGTCAACCCCGGATTAATAAACCCCAAACGGCTGTTTCATTGGGAAGGTATCATTAAAAAAAGTATCAAATCATGACCATGGGGGGAATTCCCGGTATATCCCCTAATTAAAAAACTATATGGTTTATTAATCCGGGGTTGACATTAACTGGTTGGTGGTATACCTACCCCTCTGAAAAAATATGAATTCGTCAGTTGGGATTATGAAATTCCCAACTGAATGGAAAGTCATAAAATTCCGTGGTTCCAAACCACCAAGCAGATTGGGTTTACCATGGTTTACCACAATACCCTCTGGTAATTTAACATAGCGAACTGGAAAGATCCACCATTTTTAATGGGAAAATCCACTATTTCTATGGTCATTTTCAATAGCTATGTTAGTTTACCAGAGGGTAAATCATGGCCACTTCAGGCTGATCCCATCCCATGCAGCGGCACTTGCCCGTCATCAGGTGGACATCGGTCACGCTGCCATAGGTCTTAAAGACCCGCTCGATGTCTTCCCGAGGAATGTCACCTCCGAAAAAACAGCCAGGTGCTTCTTTAAAAAGAACAGGTCGTGTCGATACAGTAGCATAATGTACTGTGTATATATAATATAATATATATATATATATATATATGTATATATATATATATATATGTATATGTATATATATGTACAGTATATATATATATATGTATGTATATATATAATGTATATATATATATACATATATATGTATATATGTATATATATATGTGTGTATCATACCTATATTCACATGATTATATAATTATATATATATATATAATCTGTGTTTTGTTGTTTTGTTTTCCGGTTGGCGGGTTCGACTCATCCCAGAATACTCATCATGGGATGGTCACCAGCCATGTACATGATCATTCGTGACTTTGA
>Ga0126342_10019078_pt1 | contig 11698 bp, 10 predicted proteins | sample Cyp1metagenome_FD_92528 | JGI IMG/M metagenome (GOLD analysis project Ga0126342, IMG submission 92528) | Coral microbial communities from Lord Howe Island, Old Settlement Bay, Australia - Cyphastrea 1 metagenome | ecosystem: Host-associated > Invertebrates > Cnidaria > Coral ... | reverse complement strand
TCTCTGTCTCCGGCGCAGTCTTCTCCGGCGCGCTCCCCCAGCATCCGGCTGGGGTCGGCGGATATAATATATGATAATAATACAATATAATACATATATGATAGTACACACATATATATATACATTATACACATTGATAAGGCACATGCACCAGTTTGACTTGTTTAGACTGGTGGGCAGCCAATTCACGCATTCCTCCACGGCCCATCAAGGTGTGGCAACGAGGAAAACCCCTAGTTGAAGGTGATGGAATTTTGCCTGTACTGTTTGAAGGGAAAATCCACCGGTGGTGCTGTCCTTAGTCTAGCGAAGCACCTGTATTGGCCATTGATATGAAAGGGATCTGATTTGTCGATTGCCATTCTCCGTTGCCACGTGTTTGTGATAAATTAGCAAAAACAAAGTAATATAGCATGACCTAGTGTCCTGCGCGTTTTCAATTCTCAAGGTTTGCTCTTGATGCTAGCCTGCGATTTCTTCGAGGCTGGATATCCGGGGATCTTCCAGAGTTGCAGGGGAATTAACTTTGGAGCACCATTGGCAGTAGTTCTTTGTCCATTTTTTCTCTAGACAGTTTCAGTGTCGAAAAGTGATTGGTCACAAGCTCTGAAATGAGATATCATCAAAAAGAACAAAACGAAATCGAGTTCCGAAGCCATTTGACGATTTGACGGCAACCGCCCATTCTCTTTTTGTTCCCAGGTAGCCGCTTTGGTTTCCCCCAACTGTGGCATCGTGATGCGCCGGGCTTGCCTCGGAAGTGGGGGCTCCCGGCCTGCGACCGGCAAAACCCGGCTGGTGGGTTCCATGATCCGACAAACATGGGGGTAAATTTTCGGGTAAAACATAAATTCGAGCTGTAGAAACTTAGTAGAAACGTAAAATCAAAAGACATATCAACAGACATATCAACATACGTACATTTACATTGACACATCAACAGTGGTTTCATGTTGTATTTTCTCTTTTCGATCCTACAGTTTAAAACTCTACCAAGGGGATGAGCTGTAAATAGGACGATTCACAGAAATTCAGTACTGCAGTGTCAGTTGAAACACTGGGGAAAGAGCCAACTACGTCTGGATGTTAGGAAAACCTTGGGAAAACCATGGGAACACCATTGGAACTCACTCTGTATATGTTGGGGTTTCAGGAGCTGCTTAGAAAATCCCAAGAATTCAGTGGTCTCGCCTTGGTGCCGCACGTACCAGGTCTCAAAGCTCCAAAGTTTGGGCAGGGCACTAAGTCTTGAAGTGAGATTGGGAAGGCAATCAGCAAACTTACTTTATATGTATAAAAATATATAATGATATTGTGTGTATATATATATATATATAAATTATATTTATATTTATTGTAATTTTAGTTTCTTTTGCTGTCCTGCTGCCATTTTCAAAGCAACAGCACTCTGAGCTGGGCCGTAAACTCTTGTAGTTCAAACAGTTTAAACTCATGTAGCACCTCCCTGGCTTTGTTTCTATTAAAATCCAAAGTTGATGAACCACTTTGAAATTCACATAGTAATATCATACAGTTCCTTGTCAGCGATGAAGAAGCCTTTTTGTCCCAATCCGAATAGTTCGCTTGGTCTGAATATGTACGAATTTGACATGAAACCTGAACCTGTTTAGTTCATCTTATTTATTGAGCTGGAGCAAGTGCGCAGCGCATCGACTTAATGAAACAACATCTCTGCACATTTCACCCCCTTTCATTTCTTTGAAACTTGTCATTCCCCGGAGTTGGCGACAAGGGGCCTTTATGGGGCCAAAAAATTCCACCAAGCCAAGCCACGGCTTGTCCTATGTTTTAGTGACATCATTTCTTCACAAGACCCAACCACTTCCTTTACGCACGCCAGAGGCAGTGCCTTTGGAAGATCAAGTCTTCAACCTCTTCAACTAATTTCAACAGATTTCAACCAAAAGAGGAGGTTTGATGCATCCTTAACCATTTAGAGCCGCCATGGGAGCTGCAGTGACAACTCTGCATCTGCTAGTCGCCTTAGCTGTGGCGAATGACAGCGGGACATGTGCAGCGGATGGAACTTGCTATAGCTGCTTGGCCCTTTCTGGTGGGTTCGATACAGGTCAGTTGGCCAAAAACTATCAATAACTACACCCATGCTTGCCATTTTTATTCAACCAGCCGTTTTTGGATACACCATTTCTGACCCATCATTCCCATATTTGAATGGACAATTATACTACCGTGTCCTGCAATTGAAACGTTTGATGAATTGCATTGAGTTTGATAAATTGTGTTGAGTGAGCAGTAAATCCTACATGAAACGCCAATGTGACTCGGCCCAACGCGAACAACATGGTACCTAGAACAGAGACCCAGAGATCGAATCTTTGGCAGTACAATGATGGGCATCCTAAAACTCACATTACCACATATTACCACATATTACCACCCATTTACCACCCATAATCAGCTTATGGTCCTTCCGTTCCCCAAAAAAAGGCACAAGCTCGGACCAAGCCTGCCGCTACTGGGACGGCATTTCAGCGATGGCCTGTAAGCTGTGCCCACTGTGAAACTGTTCAGCCAACAGCCGGGGCACTGTGAATCTTCAATGCCAACGTGTAATGACTTGTGCATGTACAATATGTAATATGTATATATTGTATATATTGTATATATTGTATATATTGTATATATTGTATATATTGTATATATTGTATATATTGTATATATTGTATATATTGTATATACGTAATTACATACATAACAGCATATATATATATAATAGATAGATATGAGACAAAGATATAAGTACATCATATTGCAAAATTGTATGATTAAAATATGCCTGAGTGATCATCCAGTGACCATCCAGCCACCTAATGCTCAGGTGACGTGCTTGAGGTCCTGCCTGCTGGAAGCAAGAAGATCTGGACTCGAGATCTCCCAGCTGTTGTGGCAGATGCAATTCCTGCCACAAATTGGGACATGAGGGCTTTCAGCTACGAGGCAGATCTGGGGAGGCAGATCTTGGGGAGAACACCATGCTGGTGGCTTGTTTTAAAGGTTTGAAATTCTGAAGTCACGAAGAAACTGATCAGGATGTTTGGAAACAAAGGCCTTTTTGCTATTTTGGTATATCTTGGTGAACCAAAAATGATGGGCAGCTGCAGCTATGGTCAACCTACAAAGCTTGAAACAAGGGGTGCGCTGCCCATGGTCCCTCTGCAGGGGATGCGAATGGAGTTTGGTGACACGAGCCTTGGCCGGAAAGCGCGCTAGAACCTTTACAGGGCTGGTTGGGAATACAGCTCCCAAAAGGTAAGATGAATCAGGCTTGGCCATTGGCTCTTTCAACATCACACATTGGCAGATTCCATCATATTACCTCCTACTTTCATGGTATTTGTAAGCCTCCAACACCCCCAACATCCTCCCAGGATCCTGTTCTGCCATTCAATTGGGATGATCAAGAATCCTAATTACGGTTTGGGGTTTAGCGTAAAAGGTTCAGGTTTAAGCTTAGGGTGTGTTCAGAAAACGGCCCACCTTTCACCGGTTGAGGATTTTTTCCGACCCCCCAAACTGGCATTTTTTGGCATTTTAATTTATGGAAAGCACGCCATGGTTTGCTAAACACGGGCCAGGTTGGTGCAAAATACCACACACCATTTTCCACAAGCATCCCCAGGAAATTTGCCGGGTTGTTTATATGATCCCAGAGGTGATTTTTTGCAGTCTAGATTCAAGGTGTGTTAACCAAACACATCCAAACACTATTTCTTGGTCTGTATCTACATATTCTATGAATTTCGTGCATTGTTTCCAATTCGGTACTTGGGATGGTGCTCCCCCTGACTCAGGGCCTTGAAGGTCTTTAGCCCGGCGCAAGCAGCGCTGCTGGACGGGCAAACCTCTCGCATCCTTCCGTTGAGGTGCCTTCCTCCAGCCTCACGAGGTGTTCTCAAAGTTGGACCCAATGGTTCCAACATCACACATGTTGCTCTTCAATTTTACGAATGGTTGTTTTACTAGGCAATTGGCATCCTTTGGTTTTCTTGCGACTTGGTATAAGTATATAATTATATATAATTTGTTTGCATGTTTTCATTGGAAACAGACAAACAAAACATAAATGGGAATCTTGGCGTGCATAGCAATTGCTGACGGATTTTTCAGTGATTTTTCATGGTTCATGATTTCGTCATATACTTTGTCCATTCTTTGTCCCTCACTGTGTCACAGGAACATTCTGTCCAAGTTGAATGGTTCGCAGCAACTTGTCTCACGTCATCATGATGTTGGATGCTGACAGCAAATGCTTGGAACTGGACAGGGAGTGTGTCATATGGCCGCGGCTCAAAATGTAAGGCCCCGATCCATACCCTGGACCATAGCCCAGATCCATGCCCGTGGTCTAGGGGAAATGATCCATACCGTACCCTTGATCCATATCCAAAGGTGATCAAAAGTGACAAGTTGTGCTTACACAAGGCGACTTTGGAATATGTACCTTTTTCAATCCTTTTCAATAGGTCCGGATCAAACCTCTTTTACGGAACTCACTCGTTCCGAGCGTCCGGCTCACCGCGCAACGATCACCATACCGATAAGGCTGAGGATTCTTATGGCTTATTGTTGAACATGCTAACATGCTGGTTAACATAGTGGCAACCAATCCGCTACACCGACCAACGAAAACTATCGTGTATTCATATGGGTACGGACAGAGCTGGAGGCCCACCAATCGCAATCATTTTACTATCAAACTCATTTTTTCAATCAAATCCATATAGACCATATAGATGTTATATCACTGCTCAAATTGCGAGGCAAATCTATGTCTTCGACAACGACTTCTTCCAAAATGTCTCTGCAAAGGAGCTGGCACCGATACCCGAGACTTCGGCTGAATCTCCATGCGTTGACTATTGAGAGGTACTCATACTGTTGCTACTACTTCCCAATGTACAAATCTATGAAAAAAAAACATCTACACTTCTGATTCCTTAGGCTATGCCACAATTTCCAAGGTGCACAGGACTTCGCCGCAAAAGTGTGGGCTGTGCAATTTGTTAGCTTGCAAGACACTCTCAGCTTTAGGATGTAAAGGAACTTGATCACTGAAACCGCTGCACTTCCTGCACGTCATCAAGAAACCCACTTGTTTCAGAAATAAGGCCAGAATTGCACATAGTACTTGATCACACAGCCTCTTCAACAATCCAAATCTACTGCAGCCGACAAAAAATGAGTGAACTGGACTTTGTAGTTCTACCCCAAGGACTGGCTTCGGATGTCCAATGCCAAGGTGCCGAAGGGAACCAAACGGGGGCATGGATACTCCCTGATTGGGGTGGCTGGGTTCGTTATGATCCACTCAAACAGGTCATCTCCATTTGGCAGAAAATGCAGGTTTGATCTTATTGTGGAGGATATGATGCACCCCTCAGCACTCAGGATGCCAAAATCACTGATTTTTTGTGGCGTTTTGTGGCCACGGGACAGCTGCACAGCTGAGGCGTTTCTGACGCTGGGAGGTCCACGGTCTGGAACGCAATTTCATGCCCATGGTCCGGCCTTTCTACTCTTGGCCGCAGGGAAGAAACGCAGCTAGGTTTCAAATTGCGGATGGATGATCCCAATCTCGTGGCTTTGGGTTGAGACTACCAAAGAAATCAACCAACTGTGTGTGAGGTGACTTTTTGTCAAGAAATTTGACCCCTGTCAGTAGATGAGACTTGGAAATTCAACCAATTTGCTCGGTGGAAAGCTCTACATTTGACACCAATGATTTGTGATTTTGCCTCCAAATCTCAGGTTGGTACCTGCACAGACCCGGCCATTTTCCAAATGCCTCGGTGGCTGCTTTGCATCGTGCGATGACTGTCTTTGAGTCAAAGGTCCTGCCCAACATGAGCCTTGGTTTCACCAACGTGTGCGACTGGGATGATTCTTGTTATTTATTTATGGGCCATTGACTATTTTGCAAGAAGCTTCTGAAAAGGAACAAACTGGGTTCTCCAATAGAAGCTTTTGCACGCTTGATCAGCTGCAGTTCAAGCAATAGATAACAAGGCAAGATGCTCGTCAAGCTTGTTCGTTGCAATAATCACACTGGGCATCGGATTCTTTCAGACTTCTGATTCCAATACCGATACAGGTTTCAGTTTCACTAATATGATCTAATATGTGACATATGTGTATTGGTTGCCATGTTACAGAGACTTAATGGCATTTGGGACGGTTTCACGACAGTTGATGTTCATAGTCCAAACAGACAATCCAGAAATCCTATCGGGATGCACATTTCACGAACTAGTATCAGATACAGCCTGGTAGCATGATATGTCATTGCTTGGTGCTACGCCTTCCTTGCAAGGAAATCGCCCCCGTTACAATGTGTACAGAGCGCGGGAGATGCCATTTTTGTCCCGGATGGCTGGTCGCATGCTACCATCAATGTGGAAGCGAAACTTGGCCCAACTTGGCAATGCCACTGTTTCACTTCAGACTTCAGGCGAACGATAGGATATATAGGTTGGTCCCAGCGCCCCACAACAGCGTTTGACATGCATGAGTGTTTCAATGAGTATATGCACCCAGCAAACTAGCAGCTTTCTGCCCAAAATCAAATGTAAGAAAACATCAAACATCATCAAACATCATCAAACATCATCAACCATCATCAACCATCATCAACCATCCATAAGTTGAACCATCCATAACTTTTATAAGTTGAGGGTCCACTGATTTACCCCACCACTTGCCATTTCTTACCACCCCAACGCCACGATGTGCCACTTCCAGGACCCTCGGGGTGGCCTGGCAGCGCACCACGTCCGAGATCAACAGCTGCACTTCGGGCCAGGATTATTGGTGCCTGGCACAGGCCTTTTCGACCGCGGAGAAGTGCCTGGGAAGCAGATAAGCCCAGGGACTTCACCATGGCAGCCAAAAATGAGGGTCTTAGTTTGTGAACATGCGGAGTTGATTGATCATGATCTATCAAATATCTATCAAATTGGGTTTGTCTCAGGAAAATTGATGGGGTATGCCAAAAACATGCAAGTTTCATGGTGAACAGGATGATCAACCATGCAATTCTGGGATTCCCAATTTTGAGACAACCCCATATACGGAGAAAAGATCTGGGATATGGCTCAAAGTCTGCCTATTTTTTTGCAGACACATGCATTTCACACTATTTTCTGTACCCATGGCATGTCGATCCCAACTGACCAACTATTAGATTTACCCCCAAAATGAAGGGGTACTAAACGACCAGCTGTTTGTCGCTATTGGTGGCCCATTTTTGGGCCATGGTCAATGTGGATGAAGACCTCAAGCGGGAAAGGGGAACGCCCATTCCCAAGCACCATAGAACAGACAAGGAGAATTTTAGAGATGTTTACATGAATCAACTATAGATTTCAATTCCATTGTTTCAACTATAGATTTTCAATTCCATCCAAATTTTTGACCATCCAATGAATCACCCAAATTTGGATGGTCAAATGCCATTGTTTCATCTAGATTTTCCCTTCAACCCACTGGGTCAACTTCCAAGGTTGAGCCTGAAGAAGCAAGGCGAGCGCTACAAGGCTTTGGGGGCGCCAGCACGGCGTAGCAATGGGCTGTTCCAGACACTCTGGTGGGGGTTGGTGGTTTCATTTCTTTTGCTATGTTTGACTGACTATAATTTACTTAATCTTACTCAATCTTGTTCATACTTTTTTGGATGGCTGACTCAAATGGCTCAACCACCAACCAGTTCTGCTGGTCCAAGCCTTGCTCAGCTAGGAACTCTTCCAAGAAGCGGAGCAACTGACCAATGGTTTTCCTGTGGGCTTCCTTAGAAGCTTGGTATGTTTGTTCTGCTGGTATGGTTGCTGAGTCGATTGGATTCTGCTGGAGTTTTCCAGCTTAGAGATGCTTTGAGATGCTCTGAGGACACTTGACGCCATATTGGAAAGCATCTTCTGATGCGAAGGATATACTCGGATGCATTGTAATTTACGCTGCAAAACAGAACTCATTTGGCCAGACCTATGGAAGAGGATGTGTGATGTGGTTGTCAAGTCCTCAAGCGAGGTGTTAGGGTTTTTCGGTGCATGTTCCCACGATGTGTCTCTCAAAACCTGGATCTTAATGATCCTTTGGACTTTAAAAAATAAGACCATGGCCGCCACGGTATGGTTCCTCAATAGATCTCAATTAATTTGAGGACACTAGTCCTCTTATGCCATGTGACATGTGTTGACAGGACACCTTCAAGAACCTTCGGGCAAAGGTCCTGAAGTTTTTGAAGGCGTTGGTTTCGGGGAGTTGGAGCAATCTATTTGCAATTTTTCTTCTATTTAATAAATTTAATTGTCGCAATTTGAACTAGTCTCACAAATGGTTTGCACTTAAAGTATACAATGACATAGTACAGACATGCACAGACTTAATTAAAAGATCTTAAAAGATGCTTTACTTTTTTTAGCCATGTTTGAAGGTCGATCCGATCATGTTTATGGCTCTATGGTCATTTACGGCCCCTATTTTTATTCTGGAACGTTGACACGCTTTCTGGATCAAATTGTTTTGTTTGCTGCTGGTCTCCCGGCCAGTTGCACCCCTGCAGTATAGTCCCCCTCCGTACCCTTGTTTCCCGAAACTCTCAAACTAGCAAAATCATCACAACGATATGCAAGAACGACAAACAATCGACAGAGGGAACGTGTCGGCCAATTTGATGTTACCACTTCATACCACTTCTACTTTACAACAAGGGATAAGCAAAGTGAGTAAGTATGAATAAGATTGAATCAGTAGTAAATGGGCCTGCTCGGGCTTCTGCTTCCAGGGAGCAAAGGAGAACTCCGACGAGGCAATCCTGGTGGCGGCGTTGCTGAAACGTTTGGCGGACGTGCTATTCACGGTGAGAGGGGATGCCTCATGGCTGCAATAGGGTACCAAACCTGGGAATGAAACACTAGTTCAAAGGATTTCATAAGGACCAAGGGATACAGATAGAACTGGGAATTCAACATGTTCAACCCACCTGGAGACAACCATCAACCTTCACTTGGGATTGTGGTGACCTGTTGTCGTACAAACAAACCATCGTTGGTAATGCAACAGGCGAGGCGGGCCTCTGATCTCTTGGCTGCGGCGCAGAAAAAGGCACCAGAGGCAGGTTTAGGCGGGAGCAGATGGCGATCGGGCGGCTGGGGATGGAGATCATAGGGGATATAAGAGAATGACTTATATCATGAGATATATGACCAGCAAAGTGATACTTGGGTTGAAGTCTGAACATTCACAGGATTTGTCTGCAATTTACAACATTTTACATCATTTTACAACCATTTTGATGGGGAAACAATTTACCAGTGTTCCTATGCCAAATCACACATGCTGCTGGCATACTTTTGGGATTTGGGGTGCGGTTTCGATTTATATAAGTGGGTATATGGCCAGAATCACATAGGGCTTATATTATATCCCAATTTAGGGTGTTAGAACCATGGTTAAGTTGGAATCATAGACAAGGTTGCGTCCGTATTAGTTACGCTGTTTTTTTTGCACATCGGCATCAAGAAGATGTGGCATGACTCAAGACGTTTCTTGCATAAGGTGTTTCCAGTGGGTCGAGTAGCTTCAGACAAATCAACCCGTCTCTATTCAAATTCTGTTATTCCAGTCTGCAAAACCCTTTGCCATCTTGCTCCACAAGTCGTGTTGGAAGTTACTTGAAGAAGTTAAGAGCGTAGCATCAAGCCCCAAACCCATTGCTTTCCCCATTAAACATGATCAATATTCAGTAACTTAAATAATTTCCCATTTGCTGGGACAATCGCGGGCCATTGCCCCATGCCATGCATTAAAGGTGCGGCACTCGCGCGGCTGTTGGGGCAGCAATATCGTTGGAAGGACAGAGAGTTTCGTCGCAGTCCAGAGTTTCAGATTTTTTGTCCACATATCGGATCTTACAAAAAATTACATGCCAATCTTGAACTCCAAGTTCTTGACTCGCTTTTAAAGATCGACTCAAACATCTTCCTGGGATATTTGATGGCAAGATCCTCCACCATAAAAACATGGGTTCAACATGGTTCAACATGGTTTAGCCACCGGGCTAGCCACCGGGCTAGCCACCGGGCTAGCCACCGGGCTACAACTCCCAACCGCATCAGGAGGCTTCCCATGCGCTGGAGACGCATCTGGCACATTTTCCCGAGGACTCGGGAGCAGTGCCTCGACGACTTGATCCAACATTTTCCCAACGTCGGTCTGGCAGACCTTCCAGGGGATTTCAGCGATTCCAAGTCAGGTCCAAGTTGGGTCCAAGTTGGGTCCAAAAAACAGGAACTTATCGGGGTATAACATTTAATGTGGATTAATGTGGTAGTATATATGAACTGATGAGTGAGAGGAGGTCAAACGAGTGACTATTGGTCAGTCTTGGTTTGTTGTGCCCGTTCGTTGGCCCATGAAAGTCCCATGGCTGAGGCTTTGATGTACGAACAGGCGCTGTTGAGGGATGAAAGGGTTGAGACTACTGGGTAAGCAGTGGTAAGACCAGGTAAGATCCAAAGAAAGTGCTTGGGCACCATCAAAGACAATTTGGCTTCAATTAAATGAGAGGATAGTTGCGGCTTCTCAAATGTTGAGACTCAAAAAGTTCAAATCCATGGGGTTGCCAAACAATACCCTCTGGTAAACTAACATAACTATGGAAAATCACTATCTTTAATGGGAAAACTCACTATAGATGGCCATTTTCAATAGCTATGTTAAATTACCAGAGGGTAGATCGAACTCCTGTGGAGTTTTTGTGTAGTGGTGAGCCAAACCCCACAACTATCGATGCATCCAATGCATCCCATCACCGTGGTGAGGCGAAGAACTATGCGCGTAAACCCTGAAGCTGTGACTGGTGTGTTCCCGACGCCTCGACATCGCCGAATGGAAAAGGCTCTTAAGACGTTGTGGTCACCGCGGGACCTGATCGATCCGTCATCATTTGTTTCGAAAAGTTGATGATTCGATGATGTTGATGGAAGAAACTGCATCAAGTGGAGACAGACAATATCATACAATCAATTCGAACCTGGGACGGCTGGAATTCCTTCATCGATGGAGATGTAGTTAGGTAACCAGTGAAGCTGGCGCAACAAACCCATGGCAGAATTACTTTGGACTCGTAACCGTCCTGGCGATATTTCCTGCCATCGCACTTTGCAATGATTGGCTATTTTAACCAAACATCTGGAGAGATGACATGAATTTCACCTGGTGACCCTGGACAATTCAAGAACATTTTCGTCATAGGACATCTTCTGTGATTCCCTGATGCATCAGATTTATTGGTAAACCTGAGGTTTGCGCCAATGATGAAGAAGTTTCTGAGGTCGAACCGTGGCAGGTGCCAATGGGTCTAGGTCTGGAGAACAAATGTTGATAAGGTTTGCCTTTTGTTGGGTCCATGCCGGGGTTTGTCTAAAGAGATGGTGCCACATGGTGCCGCCAAATTTGACACTTCAGAAGTTTGCATCCTTTTACATCCTTTTACAATATATATATATGCCTTGAATGTTTTTCGCTGGGTGTCAGCGTTTTGGGCACAAGCTGCTAGCTAATGCCCAGGGCCCTTCCAACTTCCGCGGTGACAGGAGGAATTTCGGCGGCGTTGGTGTCTGCTATCCTCCGTGAACCCCTAGTCCACCCCCCTGTCATT
>Ga0126342_10019077_pt1 | contig 11698 bp, 8 predicted proteins | sample Cyp1metagenome_FD_92528 | JGI IMG/M metagenome (GOLD analysis project Ga0126342, IMG submission 92528) | Coral microbial communities from Lord Howe Island, Old Settlement Bay, Australia - Cyphastrea 1 metagenome | ecosystem: Host-associated > Invertebrates > Cnidaria > Coral ... | reverse complement strand
TCCTATCTTTTCGCGCATCTACCTCTTCTTTCTTCTGATCTTGTCTCTTCTGACTCTTCTCACCTCTGCTTTTCAACTGTCCATATTGTCGGAAGTTTCACTTCTAAACTTCCTTCGATTATTTACAGTTAATAGCAGTTTAAGAAAAAAACTACAGTTATATAGTACTGCATCAGTTTAAGAAAAAACATGTTTATATAGTAACTCAACAATAGCGATTAATGACATTCTACGGTTCGATGTTTTTTGGGTTGCTATAAGCAACAAATCGTTCGATCCATAGGCGAAACGGATCGCCAGGTGACTGGTTCCTTTGGCGCGACCTTCCTTCTGTCCACGCTCTTCTGCGGCTTCAAGGCAGAATCCAGCGGTCAGTGGAAATGTTGGGTGTTTTATCTTTCATGGCCTGTATATTACATATACACACACGCACATACACACACATAGTATATATATATATATGAATATATATATATACATGAATATATATATATATATATATGTCGTCTTCTTTCATTGATTGGATTGGAAAATGGTCAGTGTACTATACTGGATGAAAAATCCTAGAAAAATGACTGGACAATTACTTATACATGGTGGATTTTGAGGAAGCCATGTTTGATGACACCGGAGGCTATACCAATCAATTATATTTCTTATGTGGATGTCACCTATATACCCCACTGTGCATATGTATATAGAGAGATATTTCACCCACTTACATGTATATGATAGTATCATATAATTCTATTTAAGTATATGTAACATGCGCAATTACACAGTATATATAATTGTCTTTCATTACATCACTATTAAAAATATAGGTTACCCTCTGGTAAATTCACGAAGACCCTGAAAATCACCATTTGTTATAACATCCACATATAGATTCAATATACAACTGCGATGGGCTACTGGATTAGAACATCTCAAAGTAGATTATATCATCCCAAAATAACCAATCTATTGGGCCATTTAAGTATTAATCTGTAACCATTCACAATTACACAGAAGTACATCATTATCTTTCATTACATCACTATTAACAAACAAAACAACAATCTATTGGGGGTCTTATAGATTATAGAAAGTAGTAAGCCCAATCATAAACCTCCCATTGAGGGGGATAGTATTATTGCTAATAGGTTTCATATTATATTTCCATTATACTATATCATTGCAATATTATATTTCCATATTGTATTAGTGCTAACTGATAGTATTATCTTTCATTATTTTATATCACTATATAGTATATATGTATATATACACATAATTATCTTTCATTACATCACTATTAAAAAATATATACCCTCTGGTAAACTAAAACAATTATGGAAAATCACCATTTTTAATGGGTAAATCAACTATTTCTATGGCCATTTTCAATAGCTATGTTAGTTTATACCAGAGGGTTTGGAGCATGTTTTTATTTTCCATGTATTGGGAATAATCATCCCAACTGACGAACTCATATTTTTCAGATGGGTAGGTATACCACCAACAAGGTATATATATATAGATAGTTCTCTTTCATTACATCAATCTTTAAAAAAATATAAGTTCCATTTCCCCCTTAGGTGACCCCGCTCAGGTGGACGGACCCATCAGCCCCTTTGGTGTTCTGCGAGGTCCGGCTGCGATGTCCCTCGGTGCGGCACAGGGTGGCACAGCCGGTGGCAAAGCCAGAGCAAAACATGGGAAAAAGGTAAGCAGAATCATGGAAAACATGGGAAAATACATGAAAATACACTATAAATGGATGTTTTTGTTGCGGAAATTTTCACTATATATATATGTTTTAATCATCTGTAAGTGGAGGTTTTATTAGGGAGAATCATGTATAAATGGAGGTCTAAATGGGAAAAATCATCTATAAATATTGGATTGTGCATTGCCATCTTTGATTACCGGATGGTATTTGATTGTTTGTCCAAAACGACCATGGTTCCTAGATGTGTCCAGCTTCTGTTTTCAACACCGGTGGTGTAAATCACCTTGGAAGTGTTGAAGACAATTTAAAAGAGTATGTTGTGTAGCTGGGTAGATACATAATGATATCATATGTTTTTATATATCTATCTATCTATCTATCTATCTACCTATCTATCTATCTATCTATCTATCTATCTACCTATCATATGTTGTTTATATATCATTAAATATAGATATATCATATACCATATATCCCCATGAATTTTCTTTGGATCTCTTGGAATCCGCTGTGTCCCAGCGTCGAAACTCTAAGGCCTTATTTGCTGAGCAGGACGATTACAGGTGCCCCGAGATCAGTCAAGACTCGCGGTGACTGAGACTCAAACAATATTAACTTGTACATACCTATACCAAGCTATAGACCATTATTAACCTATATTACCCAGTGAAATGGCGTGAGTTCCGACGCGCCCAGATGTGCTCCTCACTTTTTCAGGCGTTTTCTGCCTCAACCAGGGCTTCACCCTTGCGCAGGCGGAGCGGTCCAATTTCCACGTGCAGATGGGTAGAAAATGGTAATTTAGCAATTTAGCATTCCCATATATTCAATGGTCATTGGAAGAATCGAATATGTTCAAATAATGGATTTTCTCTAGAATTTTGTTAAGTTCCGATATTCCCATTGGTTGAAAATGGTGATGGAATCAAAAAACAATCAAGAGAACGATTTTCGGAATGAAAACAATCAAATGATGGACTGAAAATAGTGCTGGGATGCGTATTTGAAATTCAGAATCACTCAATAAGAATTGGGGAATTTGTCATCCCATAGAGCGATTCCGTTCATTTTACCAACGGCTAAACCTCAGCGGTCAAAGAGCCATCTCACTCTTTTGGGGGAAATCATTCCCAGATTTTATATACATATGTATATATATATATATATGCATACTTAACATCAACAATTAATATCAATATTTTCAACTATATATATATATATTCAGCAACACATTTCATTCACCTCACCCTGTAACTAATTTGATTTTTTGATCATCATGGAAAATCCACACGAAAACTCTCGAAAAAAACAAGGGGGCCCTGCACAGGTTCCAACAAAACAAGCAGAGAAAATGCATGTTTTTTGGCAATCAAACATATAAAATGATGAACATGAATGTTTTTTCAAAAAAAAATGCAAAAATATGGGAAAACCAACTACAATAACTAAACAAGGGTTTCCAAATCTTTTTCCTGCCACATGTTTTTTGGTCATCAAACCATGGGATGTTCCAGCATCTTCCAGCAGCGGTCCCTGTCGCCATGTTGGATGATCCCATAAATCCGATTCACATTCAGCAAAATCTTATGAAAGCCCCATTTAAATCCCATTACGAAACCCCATTCATATCCATGAAATCCCAGTTCATATCCATTATATCACATCCATGAAAAGCTGCATTAAACCACTCCCATTATTTCACCATGAATATCAAGATCCATGAAAATACCCCATGAAATCCATGAATACACCCATTAGACCCCATGAAATTCCCTGAAAAAAAACAGCAAAAATCCCATGAAGTTCCTACGTGTTGATGGTTTTCCACCTCCATTGCCGTTTGGGTTCTCCGAGGCATCGGAGGCTGCAGACAAGAAACCCTTCATCCTCAGGTGAAGCAACATGAGCTGTCAAGGATAAGGTTTATAGTGACTATATAGGGGTTATATTATATGGGAATTTTTTGAGGATATAGTGATTATTTCAGGGGAAACGGGAATGATATAGGCAAAACCGGCTTGATATGGGTTTATGGGGTGATATGGTGGAAATCATGGATTGGAAGCAACATGAACTCCTCAGTCTATTTCTGGTTGGTCGTTTGGAACATGACCTTTATTTTCCCCAATAGTTGGGATGATTTTCATATTTTTCAGGGGGGTTGAACCACCAATTAGATTTTATAATTAATATGCTTTCCCAATGGATTTAATGGTGGTTGTCTGTGATTGTGGGCGCTTCTTTTTCTAGCTGCTAGCTATGATAGACGAAAATGTAGATTGAAACAGCCAACATACAAGCAAGTGAATTTTACCAGCAATAAACAGCAATCATAGGTGTGTCATACCTATGACATAACCATCAAGAACGGAGACGACGGTGACCCGGTGCGAAGCAGTGAACTGAAATTGTATGGGTTGACACGGGCAAGCATCAAGACAGTCTCAGCCGTCCTGGGGACGGCCGTGGAAACTGCAGGTTTGCCTTCTTATCCTCGGCGTGGCTTCTCATCATGCCTGTTGGGCACTCAGCCGATGGTAATCCCTGGGTGGGTCCATTTGGAGAACGACCCCCATGTTTCGCAACCAACGAAGACATCATTGTTGGATTCGCATGATATCAATGATATCCCAATTTTCAGGGGATATGCCCCTTTATGTTTCCAATTATCCCTACTATTTCCTGCATATACCACACTACAGCAACCCCAAAAACATTTTCAGAAAATAGTCAATTTAATCGATTTACCATCTAAATGTTCTGGAAACTGGATTTTACCAAAGAAAAGATATCATGTAATTATATCATGTATATCATGTATATCATGTATATCATTATATGTATATCTATATGTATTTATGTCTATATCTATATCAATATCAAAATTTAATTGATATATCTGATATTGATATCAAAATATGATTATTATAGATTAGAACAATATTTTGTTTTTTCTAGACTATTATATTTATCCTGATCTAATCTATCCCTGCGGTGTTGCTACATATTTTGCCCATTTTCTCCATGCTTTCTTCGCCTCCGAGTTCATCATGCTCTTCTCGAGCGAAGATTCCTGGCATCGAGAAGCCGTCAGGGGATCCCAGATCAGCTTCGCCGTCCACCGTCGGCGTCGGGATACCCGGATAGGTTATGTCAAAATAGCTATTGAACATGGCCCACTCGAAATAGTGGATGTACCCATTGAAAATAAGGATTCATAAGTATCAATAAGGATTCATATGGTGATTTTCAATAGTTTTTTGTATGTTGACCAGAGTAAAATATGTGAAAATACACTATAAATCATGGGGAAATCATGGGAAAATAATAGGAAGATCATGGGAAAATACACTATGAATGGAGGAATTATCCATTCAACTGGTATTTTAGATGGTGATTTTACTGGGAATTCACCAAGCCAAAATGGGCGTATTTATAGGAATTACCATCTAGTAAACTAACAGTGTGCTATTGAACATGGCCATAGAAATAGTGGATTTACCGAACGTACAAATGGTGATTTTCCGTAGTTTTTTGTATGTTTACCAGGCCGGGTATCTTGGGGCCCACCGCGTTTTTGAGAAGGGTTACCTTCGATGGAAAACACGGAAAAAACGGGGTTAACCATCAAGAAATGCGGATTTTTCATGGGCTTTGATGGAAATATCTTGGGAATAGAATGGGAATCTTCAAGCGTGGACTGCTGGAGATGGCGCTGGAAAATCGCCGGAAGTAAGTTTTGCAGTTTATAGCTGGGAAAATCCTCGAACTGCATTGAAGTCAATGGGAATTCCAGGATCCTAAAATGGAGGTACTGTACCATATAAGGCCATATTTTGGGGGGGTATCCCCTTACATAGCCCTGAAATATAGGCCTTATATATGGTAGGTACCTTCATTTTAGGTTCCTGAAATTCCCATTGATGCATGGTCAGTTTCCAGCTAGCCATGTTTGATTCGCCGGGGGTATCTTCGAAGTGTAAGTTGGTGCATAACCCCCATCTAGCTGGGTGTGTCCAAGAATTTGGCTGGCTTAGGACCTCATTTTCCTTCTCAAAATTACCATAATAATCACCATTTCAAATGATCTAAACCCACAAATTCCCTAAATTCCTTGGTTTTACCCCCCATAAATTCATTTGGCTGCGACCTCAGTGGTCTTGTTGGGCCTTGCAAAACCAGATATCTTACGTTTCTGCTGGAGAGTTGGGCGTTTTGGTTAGATCTCCCATGTCTTCAATGGGAATTCCAGGATCCTAAATTGGAGGTACTGTACCATATAAGGCCATATTTTGTGGGGATATTCCCTTACATAGGGCTTACACAGGCCTTATATATGGTAGGTACCTCCAATCTAGGATCCTGGAAAAGCCATTGATGTCTTGCTTAGCCAAGCCCCGTTGGGCACCACAAAATCCAGGTGATCATGGACCTGACGACGGCTGCGGCCTTTAGCATCCTGCTCTGGGACTTCTGGCGCCTTGCCATGGGAGGTTTATGGGTAAATATCGGGAAATATATAGGGTTAAAGCGGGTTTTCCTGTAAATTGGAATATAGTATGCCATTGTTTTTGGGTGTTCCTTTATTTATAGGGATATAAGAAGAGATATTTTATGATAGGGATATGGGTATGGACATGTAGAGATAGAATCAATCAGTGATGATTGATTGATGATTATATGGGATTAACCTTGAGAAATAATTACCCAAGAACATGGGATTGAATGAGATTTCATGGGGATTGAATGGGGGTTTGAATAGGTATTTAGCCAACAATGATGAGATATGATATGATTTAATGGGGATAAGGGAATGATATACCCAACTTGATATGATAGTCTGATAGTCGGTTGCGTCTGAAAATTGGGTCCGTCCAGCCATTTTGATGGGTAGAATGTTGATAAACGCTAGGAAATTTGAAGGTACCCTATTCTCACGCAAACTCAAATGTAACACGGAACCCAAAAATTCGCAGAAATATCGGAAAAAATCGGACAATCATCTTGAGACCCCGCAGTTCTATCTTAAATCTAGGGGCGAGTATTGTATGGCATTGTTTCTTCGAAAAGTTTGGAATAGCAACTTCAGGTGATTGAAAACTATTCCATAGTATGTCGCTGTTGAGGAGCATTTTAAGATTCCGTGTTCAGTTTTTGATGGATAAACCCCATACATTCCCAAATCCCCAGAATCAACAAGGGTTTACGCTTATGAATCCAGAGTTGACAGCGTGAATGTGCTAGATGTTGATTCCATTGTGGTTGGCTCGCGAGTCAAATGTCCTATTTTGGCTCGTGGAAACCGTGCTGCTGAACCCACTTGTGGAAAACAAAACAATACCCGATTTTGATTGATGCTTATGATCCTGGCCCATTAGGTGCTTGAAATCTGATCATGTGGCATTAGCTGTTTGAAATATTATCGGTAGGTTTCATCAAGGTCCTCATCGTCTACTCCTAGGACCAAACGACAATGTTTCAATAATCCACCATTTTTTGAAGATGCCCATCATTGACGGACTATATCCCGCACTTCATAATGTTAAAAGTTCTAGTTCATAATGCTGGTTGAAATCACAATAAATCCCAGACTGGTTGGTGGTTTGGAACATGATGATGGTGAATAGTGGTTAACAATGGTTAATAATGGTTAATGATGGTTAATAATGGTATTTCCGTTTCAAACATTTTTGGAATTTTCCATTTCATTTATGGGATGTCATCCCAACCCCATTGACGAACTCCATCATTTTTCAAGATGGCTATTACACCACCAACCAGAGATATATTGCTAGCTGATGGATGGTTCATGGATTTATTCCCTAAAATATGGTAATTTCATGTAGTGTGTGAGTAAGACAATTAATAAATCACTATAAATCACTATAAATCACTATAAATCCCAGACATTTCGATAAACTTGCCCATTTTGGATCTTTTTTCTCTCCCTGGTGTGTTAAATCATGGTGTTCAATCCTGTTCAAAATCCCCATGGTTTGATGGTTAAACCCAGCCCATTCACCGTGGAAAATCCATTTACCCTCTGGTTATTTAACGTAGCAAACTGGAAAATCCACCCATTTTTCAGTTTGGGTAAATCACCTTCTGAATCATCTATAAATTTCATCAATGGGCCATTGATCCATTGTCCATAGCTATGTGACAAATAACCAGGAAGTACCCTCTGGTAAACTAACATAACAATGGAAAATCACCATGTTTAATGTGAAAATCCACTATAAATGGGCCATTTTCAATAGCTATGTTAAATCACCAAAGGGTAATTTGTTTATGATTGAATCTAAAGTTTTTCGCGGTAACTACATGTCTGACCATGGCTTACTGGAAATCCCCGATTTATACTTGATTTTCCCAGCGAACTAAACCTCCAGCCATGTGGAGGATTTTCCAGCCATATTTGATTATCCCATGAGATTCCCATTGGTGTCATCTTATGTCCATGAAATCCCATTGATATCCATTCATATTCAATACCCTCTGGTTATGTCAAAATAGCTATTGAAAATTGCCATTTATAGTGGATTTACCCATTGAAAATGGTGATTGTCCATAGTGGTTTCAAACAAATGGCTGGTTGGTGGTTGGTGGTTTCAAACATGTTTTATTTTCCAGTTCATATATGGGATGTCATCCTTCCCATTGACGAACTCCATCATTTTTCAAGATGGTTATTGCACCACCAACCAGATTTATATTCATTGAGACATCCCTTAAGACATTTGGGCCCAAGGCCCAGCCGTTTCGGAGCCCTGTTCAGCTGCATCAAGCCAACTGCAACCTGTCTCACGGGATTCAGGCGATGAATTTGATGGAACTGTTTTTCAGCAAGAATGTTTTTTTCAATGGATTGGTTTAAGGGAAAATCTGAACCGGAAACCATGGTGTTTACCATCAAATATGGGTTTTCCCTGTAATTTTTCCCATCATCCAATTCTATGAATTGTTCATTGGATTTAATGGATATGATATCATGGATTTGTTCATGGGATTTATATCATGGATATCGGATTGAATGGGGTGATTAAATGAATGTTAATGTACATCTTCATGGAATTTCTGAGTGAGATTTTTGGGGGGCTTTAGTGGGATATGTATGGGATCGACATGAGATAATCAAACATGGCTACCCGGGTTGAATTTCCCGAACTCAATGGAGGTTTAGTTCGCTGGAAAAAACAACTATACAGGAGTTTTTCCAGCCATGTTTGATTACCGGGTATACATCTCGGGGATGGTAAAGGCCAACCAGCTGCAATATGTTTTGTAATGTCTGAATGATTCACTGGGCTAACATTGAATGTCAACATGTTTTACATTAATTAAAATCACAGTTTTATATCAACTTCATTATAAGTATACTATGAATGTGTTTTAATGTTGTCTAACTTCTAGTATGATTTAGTTGAAGGATATATCGATATTTGATATATTTGGGGATGGGGCTGGTGCCTTGGCAAGGGATAAGGCTCTTGCCCAAAGTGCAGCATGGGACCATGGTACCGGTGGCGCCAAGGAGCAATTGGGGTATCCATAAAAGCCCCAACTGGGGAGCCAGTTGGAGCTAAGAAATTCCCAACCATATCTGGTTGCTGGTTTGGAACATTTTTTTTATTTTTCCACATATTGGGAATAATAATCCCCAACTGACGAACTCATATTTTTCAGAGGGGTTGAAACCACCAACCAGGGTAGTTGAAACCTCTGTGTTCGCATGGAACAACTGATGTCCTAGTTGTCCATCAGAACAATCCATTGATTCATGGGAAAATGATCTAAAGTGGCTCCAGGATCATTTCAGTACCGGGATCGCAATAGGGTGGAAGAGGAATATGAGCTTTCCTATGGATGGTTGTGCACACAACACACGACACTTGTAGAAGAGAATGGTGTTTTTAAATAAATGACAAAATAAACGATTATAAAGCATAGATACGCCAAACACAGAAAAAGCATGTATACACGCAATATATATGCATATTGAAAAACATTATATACATCGAACCTACTGCCAATGACCGTAGATATAGAAAAATCAGCATTTATAGATGACTTCCTGAGGTTCCCCACTTCCCCATAGGTTTTCCAATGTCTTGCATATCTTTTTTGGCGTTATTTACCCAGATTTTTTTGTGGGTGAAGCGTGGATGAACTGAGGAGCGGTTGCATCCCTACTCTGAGTCTGGCCCTTGGTCATTTCCGTAAGATGTTCACTGGGATTCACGCAAGACATGGCAAGTTTAATGGAGGGAAATGAGCCAATCTAGACATTTCTCGACCCTTTGTTTCAGAGAAAAAAAGATCGAAAGATGTTGGATCATGTCTCGAAAAAAAACTGCTTGGTGGTTTAGAACTTTTTTTTGACTTTCCATAATAATTATTGGGATGTTCCCTGAAATGTAGGCCTGATATACATATATATATATATATATAGGCCAAAAATATATGGAATCGGTACCTCCAATTTACTGTAGGTTCCTGAGTCATGGCCATAGATAATTATTGGGAATTTCATCATCCCAACTGACGAACTCCATCATTTTTCAGATGGCTAGGTTGAAACCACAAACCAGAAAAGTGTAGCTCCAGATCAGCGACATCAAAACCCATTTTTTTTGTCACACCGGAACCGCACCGGTGGCCACTGCTGCCGCCGTTTTTGTTCAGCGCAGCACGAGTCTCCGTGTCCAGCAACTTGTGGGCCATGCTGCGCCTGTCCGTGAAACGCTTGGGACTGCGGCCGGCACGGCCATTGCTTGCAACCGTGGCTGGCCATGGGCAACGTATGAGGACGATCCTGGATGTGGGGAGATTGGGAGATGGCAGCATGGAGGATTTTGCGAAAAAAACAGTTGGTTCATAGAACCTACCCTCTGGTAGTTTCTTACATAGCTATCGAAAATTGTCATAGAAATATTGATTTACCCATTAATTAAAAATGATGATTTTTCATAGTGATGTTAGTTTACCAGAGGGTGTTTTTGTAGTATATGATCATTATTTTGGGGTTAACCCTGCCAATTGACAGTCAGGGTTTATCATTGCGGAGTTGACATTAGTCAGGGCTGGAAGAAAGTACTTTCACAGTCTTCAGACATGCTCAGTCCCAAAGATGTCCCAAGTTTTCCCCTGAATCCTCTGACATCCTCTGACACTGAATCACAAGCTAAGCCGCAACACTCTCCAGTTTTTTCCCATGATGTTCTCGGCAGACACGGGTGCTTGACCGATTTTTTGGGGAACAATATCTTTGGAAAATACTTAAACGGCATAGGCAACATCACTGGGTTAACAGTTAGATGGATGATTACCAAATAATGGGTTACCCTCTGGTAAATTAACATAGACCCTGGCAGATAGGGGTTGGAAGACTAGTTTCCATTAAAAATTGGTGATTTTCAGGGTCTATGTTAATTTACCAGGTGGTATCGGTTATCGTTTATACCAAGTACTCACTAATGTGGGAAGCCCAATAATGAGCGCCTACCATGTGGGGATGGCTTCAATCGCACCCATCAAAACGATGATTTTGGGGATGGTTTGTGGTAATTATTGGATTTACCCACATAACTGGTTGGTGGTTTGGAAAATGAAGGTTATTTTCCATTTCATATATGGGATGTCATCCTTCCCATTGACTTTCATATTTTTCAAGATGGTTAAAAGTTAAAACCACCAAGCAGAATGTCATGATTTGATGTTTAATCCCAAGTTCTGGGTACCCTCCGGTAAACGTTTACATAACTATGGAAAGATCCACCATTTTCAATGACCAAATCCACTATTTCTATGGTCATTTTCAATAGCTATTCACATGGTGCAAGGTTGTCCATGTCATAGTGCCCATGTCGCAGGAAGCAGTCCTTCGGCTACGGCGACCATGCCCCGCCCGATGCGCCGGGCTTCGGTGGTGAGCATCAGCAGTACCCACCAGAGACCGTGGGCAACACGGTGAAGTACATCTCC
>Ga0126342_10019076_pt1 | contig 11698 bp, 10 predicted proteins | sample Cyp1metagenome_FD_92528 | JGI IMG/M metagenome (GOLD analysis project Ga0126342, IMG submission 92528) | Coral microbial communities from Lord Howe Island, Old Settlement Bay, Australia - Cyphastrea 1 metagenome | ecosystem: Host-associated > Invertebrates > Cnidaria > Coral ... | reverse complement strand
GGTCGTCTAAAAGGTAGCATGTACCTAGTAAATGCGAGGCTGGTAGTCAGAAATGCTGCAAAGACCTAGCAAATACGAGGCTGGACCTCAGAAATGCTGCCAATAGCTTGCAAATAGAAGGGATGGGGGTGCTACCTGGGGACCCAACCATGGGGGGGTAGGAACACGGAACACGAGACCATGTATAATCATGTATATATATATACACACACTCTTTATACATTTTTACATATACATATACATATACATATTGAGATGATTATCCTTTTGCGGTTTGAACATTTCCTCAACCAGATTTTGGTTACGTTGAAGTGACATTTTGGTTACGTTGAAGTGACCTGCACTAGCCAGTTGTCGTGTGGTGCAACTATGCCGAAGACGGTAGCAATAGGTTTTGGTTCTCAAAGCATTGCGCATCTCTCTCTCTCTCTCTCTCTCTCCCTCCCCATTTTGATAACACATAACTATGGAAGTATATAATATATATATATATTTACACACTTATATATATATATATATATACCCTTATGCTACAAATGATACTAGGATATTGTATCTATCTATATATATATACATACTATACACATGCTATGCTTAGATTGATGTCTTTTAGACAATCAAATCTTTCCGTGGCAATGACACAGGCATAAGATGACATAAGTATGCACTGGGGGCCGCTCGCAAACGGCTGAACTCTGTGAACTCTGTGGAACTCTGTGAACTTTCCGTTTGTGAACTCTGTGAACCCACAGAGATCTTCCGGTAAGATCCTGGCAGTTCGCAAATGGCTGAGAACTGCGTTGTGCCCAAGTGGAATATCTTGATATTCATCATCTTAAGTTTGGGAATTTCAGTCCTTCCTGCAAAATCATCGGAATAATTTCTCAAATGATACCAATACACATCAACAGCCATTTCGTTGGATTGGTTTGCGGGAATATCAACACCTTGGTTCACTGTTTGTCCAATCCGTTTCCCATTGGGTTGTCCTGGCAAAAACCTCGGTTTTTACTCGTCAAAATCCATCAAAATCCCCATGGTTTCTGGTGAAACATTTCCCCAAAACCAGCCAGGTCTCAGCCTTGAACTGTCGCAGCTGAAAGGGGCAGCTGTTGGTTGGTCGAGTTGATTTGGAGGGATAGCTGATAGCTGGTTCGATTCCATGGATTCAATGAGAAATCTTGGGGCCTTGGGGGTTCTTGGGTCATATGATTTTCGATGACGATCATATGGATTTTCGATGACTTTCGATGACTTTCTCCAATGCAGTTGGCTTCAATTGTCGGAGCTCAATCTCGCCGCGACCGACGAATCGCTGGGGGCAAAGTTTCCCTGGCCGCAGAAAGGGTTAGTGAACCGACTGGCCCGGATTGGATTAAAAAAACAGGCTTGGAGGCTTGGAGATAAGGAATGAACAACACTTCTGCAAATGAAAAAAACATGCTTAATTGGGGGTTTCTTGCGGGACGTACACTTATTTATCATTATTTATCAATAGTATCATCTGGTATGATTCTTAATAATGACAGGTCATATTTGCTGCTTCCAAGCGGTGAGTCCTTAAGCAGTCTGCCTTGCAGCCGGAAAAGAAAAATGCCCCAAATCATCACTTCATGGGAGAATTCATGGGCCCCTCAAAAGTAGGTGTATATATAATATGTATGTGTGTATATATATAATAATACATATATATATATATCATGCAATATATAAGATGTAATATATTATATTATATTTTATTATATTTTATTATATTATATATTATATATTATATATTATATATTATATATTATATATTATATATTATATATTATATATTATATATTATATATTATATATTATATTATGTTATGTTATATTATATTATGTTATATTATAGTATATTATATCATATTATATTATACATAAGATCTATGTATCTATTGGGTTTCACGGTACATCCGTCGAGATCTTCGCCATCATGACATTCCAGGAGCGGATCGAGTTGGGGGCCTCACAGAGCTGAAGCACTGGACGATGACTATGTTGTTTCTTTCTTTGGATAAAAAACCATGATTGTCAGTTATTAACCATTACTAACCGTTTAACCATAGACTAGCTTTCAATTTTGGAATCGAAATGTGTGACATTTGACATCCCCCAACCTATAGGTAGGTAGTTTAATCATGTTTAATCCTTCAGTTTTTTTTTCGCTATAAATGGAACATCACCATAACCAGCAAAAAAAAAAAATGACGACCTGGTCGAGCTGGTTATGGTGGGATGCCGTGGGATAGCGGTCAGATGGAGATCATCCCCAAATCGTCCCATTCATTGGTCATTGGTCATTGGTGAAGCTAACCCGCCATGCATCATAGTCGTTAAAAATCCGTCAATCCCATGATATCCCAAGGATAATCCTGAGTAGTGTTGGGTTCATGAATATTTTATCTCACACCCGAGAATCGCTGGAGCATCCACCAGTTAGACTTAGTTCGATGATCATTTTATGATGATATACCTATTAAATAAGCAGAGGTTGTTGGAAAATCCAGCATTTAGTTGGATTTCATAGAATCGTATTGTACACATATATATATACCAAAGGATTTTATATTCTACAATGATGGATATACCTATAAATATTGATTTAAAAAACAACGAAACAAAGAAAACCAGAGGGTAAAATCCCCAGGCGCCATCCTGCATCCCATGCGCCTGCAAATGACCCTGACGGTGAAGGTGGGAGGGGACCACCGGGGACAAGGAATTAAAGTATGGATATTGGTTGTAATACCAAAGAAAAACAAAATTGGATTTATATGGATTTATGGTGTTTCTTTTGAACAAATCTCCATCCGACAATAGTAACCATAGTAATTATGGTCTATCATCTATTTGCCTCGCTTTTGGGCGGTGAGCAACATGGTACCAGGGTTTTCTAAGATGTCAAAACCATTGAACAGTTGCAGGTGGATATGATATGGTTGGCTATTCCAAGATGCCGGTGAATGTCGAGTACCCTCTGGTTATTCAACATAGCTATGGAACATGGTCCATTTATAGATGTTTGATGATGAGTTACCTATTAAAAAATTGTCTTTTCAATAGCTACGTTAAATTAGCAGAGGCTACTTGTAGGGAGACTCCAATGATGCAAATCTAAGGGTGCCCCCACAAAGGTAGCCCTTGGATCTTGTGGGCTTAGAAAGCACTCAAAATCCCTCTGGGATTTTAAACATGATGGAAAATTTGCCATTTATCATTATCCCCAAATTCCCAAAAATGGATTAACTCCCACTTTCCCATGAAATGGACAATCCCCTCTGTCATTTATAGATGATGTTCCCATTTCGCCCACTGACTTCGGGGTACCCATCATGATCCAAGTCTTGCGCCATCGTCCAGGCTCTTGAGGACGATCAGAGCAGGTGCCGATGACATGTATGACACATATGGAGGTTTTCCTAAAATGGAGTATATACCCATATATACCTCCATAAATCATCAATTTTGTATATTTTATATGGGATTTTCCATTATAAACCATATAAACAATCCATTTTTGGGGTACCCCCATTGTAGGAAACCTTCAGTATGGTAACTACTATCATGACAATGAGGATTTCTGTACTACGTCGATGATTGTGATTATGGTGATGATGATGATGATGATGACGATGACGATGACGATGACGATGATGACGATGACGACAATTGATGATGATAATTGATGGATGGTTCTGAGAGTTATGGTGATGTGGTGGAGCTCCTAATCCAATCTTCTGCACCTTGATCTTGAATCAATGGCTCTCCCAATGTATGTTTAAGGGCAAATCTGCAGGAAACCTCTATATTCACGGGTAAAGACAAGGGTTTCCTGTAGATTTTCCCACCAACCCATTGATACTCTATAGATTTGTCTGTTCTGACCCCATGGCTGGTGAGATTCCTCTCTTTTCGGTTTATTACACCCCAAAACATATTTGTTGCTTGCTGATATCCACATTCTCATTCGTTAGCAATGCGAGCTCATTTTGAGGACTATGTGGTGTGTTGCAAAATGTTTGTTTGATTTTGTTTGCCTGCTTTCCAACAATATTCTTTTGTTGATTTTTCCAACCCCGCCACGCAAACACCCAACATCCCAGAGCTAGTTTGGTTGGAACATCTCCAGGACCTACATCTGTTTTTGATGGCAAAGACATGCAAAAACTATGATTTCCTATCGATTTCCCCATGAAAACTATGCCATTTTGATCCCCTTCCAGGCATACGGACTTCTATGGCTTGAAAGTTTTGGTGGAGCCAGTGAGGGCCGGCTGACCCAGACACCATGGCCTTGGCAGCCTGCGAGTCAGGTTTCATAGCCTTGAGCAGGTCAAAGTTGCCAAGAGATATTTGGACCTATTGGTAGTGCCTTTCAGATATATCTATAGGTATCTTTGGCCTTCAAATACTTTGAGAGAGAGTTTTTCCACCTAAAACCAGCAGTAAAGAGTGTCATTTTGGAGAAATTTGGACAGCCCTTGAGGATGCAGAGGTTTCGCGGCGTTCCTGGGGTCATTGACCACGGTGGAATCCCTTAAAATGGCCTATTTGGGATTTTCGATTCGTTGTACACGTCATTTGACATCCAAAATCATTTTGGTCCCGCCTGACGAGCTGGTGAATCAGTTTCAGTTTCCAGCCCCGAACATCCAGACAAGTTCCCCATTGACTCCTGATTTGGGGTGCCAAGGTCACCCTGCAGCCGAATCACCTGAAAGCTGTGTTGGTGCTACAGAGCAACATTGCCAGGGAGCCCAGAATTTCATCCCTGAAAAGAAGGAACAGGGGTGTTTGGAAATTGGAAAATGCGTGCGACGCCAGAAGTGAATGGGCAGTTGTCATACAGCATCATACATCACAAATCTTGTGCTTCTGAGTGCTTCTGGCGAAGTGTGACAGATAGCGTGGACTTCGGCGTTTTGCCTCAAATTCCATACCTACAGATACCCATAGGATGTACTACCCCAAACATGGCCAACTTTGCTGTACACATCCGTGACGGGTATTGAAAGCCAACTGACTGGTTGCCATCTGCCACCTAGGATCAGTTGAAGGCAGAAATCGAGGCCGCACCGCCATCCCAGGCGCCCGAAGGGCGGTCCTTCCGGTCATCCCCCACTCCATAGGGCCATAGGGTACCTGGAAACTGGATGAACTTGGGAAAGATTTAAGATATTTAAGCACCTGACAGTACAGCAAATCAGCAAGCTTTGAAGTAATTGTCCCTGCAGATCCCCCCAATGGTAAACACTGTTAACACCCTTCAGAAGGCCTGGCTTAATGTCATATGTTTGATGATTTTTGGGTTCCATGTAATCATGGAGGCACTGTCATGAAAGGAATGGAGAGTAATGGAAAAATAGCGTTCAAACATTCGCTGAAAGCTTGGCTCCTTGATTTTCGTCTAAACATTTCCTATCGTCCCTTGATATAGCTAATTCATCCAGATTTGTTGGAGTAAAACCATACACATCAAAGTGATACCAAATTGCCAAGCATCCTAAGATTGTCTGAACATAGGACTGGACTATAGGACACAGGAAAAGAATTGGTATTACCATTTCCGGATATCATAAATTGCATTACATAAAATGAACCAACCCATGAATTCCCCAAAATGGGCTCCAAAATTGCAATCCCATCTATTTTGGGACCGCAAAAATAAAAAAGGTGATGCTTATACATGTTTCCCTCATTTGTCTTCAGTTTATTATTCCCAAGTCATGCGGTGACATTTTTTTGAAGTCCTGTCCACAGTCATGTTCTCAGGGGATGTGTCTGAATTGAAGGGACCATAAAAAAGGACCCCTTGCATTGCTAGAAGCCCAAGGGTTTCCTGTAAGATTTATCTAACATCCGGAAAAAAATCGAACACATGATGAATGGATTAATGAATTGCATGAAATCCCGATTTTTCGATGGTATAATTGTAACATATTGTAACCAAAGAATACAAAAGATTGAAATCCATGGGTTTCTGGAACCAGTTCCCAGCAGGTCTCCCGCGCTTCGCAGACGGTCAAAGCCGGGTCCTCCGGCAGCCCATGGACCGGGCATCTGCAGGTCACCCCGGTGGCCGGGAGGGCTTCACTACCGGGAGGGCTTCACGCAGTCAAAATCCATCAAATCCATCAACCATGATCAAACAGGGGTTGAAAGATCAGTTCGATCATACTAAGCCTCTTGTTTAACACCTGTCTAACACCAGGGTGAAGCCTCCGCAGGTTGATTTGCCGGTGCTGCGCATGGGTGCGGTGGCCTCACCTGAGGAACCAGAGTCCTGCATCCTGGTGCTGGAGGTACCCGATGAAAAATCAGGGGAATTGGGGCGATTTCATGGAAAGATCATGGGAAAATCATGGGAAAATCGTCTAAGATGGTGAGCTAAGATGAGGTTTTGTGATGTTTTGTGCTGATTTCATAGCCATCTTGAGGGTGATAAAACTGACAGTCCAACTGCTCAATATGGATGGGCAAGGTGATGGGTAGGGTTTTTGTGAACCAGAGGCAAATCAATCTGGGATGCAACGAAACAACGACCTTTGCAGGTCAAAGGGGGCACATTTGCAAGAGATTCTGGTGGTCAATCACGGTTTTTAAATGTTTCGAAGCACTCCACAACTTGACCAAAGCCAACTGGGCCGGTGAACCGTACGGCTGGCATCATGTAGAATACACTCCGATGAATTCTGGGGTTGTTCACAATGTTCATAAGTTTGTTTGAAGCGACAAGATACCCAGATAGGAAAGAAGTTGGGAGGGGGAAGCAAAGCACCACGGCATCAATGCCAATACCCTGCGCAACTCATCGAAAAGTCGGCAGATTTGAAATCTATACCCCTTATTCATCAAATGCTCACCTAGATCTCCAGTTTTCCCATCCATGATTTCCGCTCCAAAGATTCCAACCTCAAGAAATCCAACCTCAAACAACCCCAAATCGCTTCCCGCGAATATAAGATACTCCCCAAACAAAACCCTCGTTTGATATCGGCATTTCACCACCAACACCTGAAACATATGAATATACCTACCTCCTCAGCATATCCCCTAAATAAAATCACATAAACCTATATTTTCCATATGTTTTTCACATTTTTTGTCACGGCCAGGCCGTGACGGCCAGTGCCCTGGTGGCCGTGGGCACCGCCATCGGCGTCGACACGACCTCCGCCGCGGAGCAGGCCGCTGCCGCCGCCGCGGTGGCCGCGGAGGCCGCGGCGGCGGCGCAGCGCGGCAAGGCGCGGCAGGCGGCGCAGGCAGCGCAGGTGGCCTCCGCGGCGGCGGTGCGGGGGCCCAGGGGTCGGCTGAGCTGGGGATGATATGTGTTAATGTAGAATTACATAGAATTAGTACAATATTACTATATTATATATATACATAAATATAAATAAATAAATAAATAAAAAATAAATAAATATATATATATATATATGTATATATATATATATGTATATATATATATATGGACAGACCATATAGACTATATTGATATATTGTGTCATGTTATGTTACATGGTACGGTTTGGTATGTTCTGCATCTATTTTCCGGATGATCTGACATGAGTTTCTGATTTTTCAGGGAGGTCAGAAGCACCAAACAGTTTGAAAGGATGAGGAATGAGGGATTTAAGCCCTTGGAGCTGGGATATGCTGCGATGCAATGGTGTTATTTTATGTTATTTTGATTCTCGCGAGGAAAATGACGATACCACAGTCATCGGGATTTTACAGTGCTGCAACCACCACCGTTTGAATGCATGTTTGCAGCAATGATGAGGAGTTAATCAACGCCACAGTGATATTGTGGGAATACTGGCAGCTGCATTTGGGAGGGCCCATCATCAAAACGGGAGTTGCTGCAGGGAGCTATTACGAGGGCCTATGAAACTATGAATTTTGGAACGGTCACAGCCAGGTTCACACACACAACATGGCAAAACATACCGTATGTTTTTTTCCATTTCTTACTCCTGCGGACCACGCAAAGCATAAATTCTAGGAGTGAGACATGTTTTTTTGTTTTTGTGATATCAGCAAAATCACGACTGAAGAGTGATTGTGAGCATGATAAAGGACTAAAAAAGGTGCTGGTTGAATATGGTTAACCATGGTTAACCCATGTTTAAGATTGTTTAAGCATCTTTAACCAACCAAATTCCTCAGTTTCTGAGCTTTTCCAGGCGGCAGCTGCGGCCACAGCGCAGGACACCGAGGAGAGCGTGACGGTGGGCATCCCAGGGATGTTTCGCCTGTGAAGGTTGAAGATGCGGTCCAGCATCCCTCTGGTAATCAAACATGGCAATGGAAAATCCTCGATTTTTACCAGAAACCTCGATTTGGTGGGTGATTTTCAATCGCCCAAGTGTTCCAGATTACTGGAGGGAACCAATCGAATACCAAAAAAAACATCCGAAGTTACCCATCCCATCTCATCCCTGAGGCTCTGGACTTCTGTTTGCAGCTTCAAGCGCGGGTCAGGAACCCCAGTGGTCAGGGGCCAAACAGCGCTAGCTAGGGGATGAAGTGATTTCATCATTGGTTCCATCAGAAATGGGAATGGGATGGAATGGGGAACAAAAGTGATTTATTACCGGATATGGCCCTTAGGTTCCACATTGAACTTTAGGAATAGTTCATATCATATTTCTGAGTGATAAAATGAAAACATATGATATGTAATCTCATTACTTAATTTACTCATACATTCCTTAGTGGGATTTAGGATGTGTCAAAAACATCCCACGATCTCCCCGTACCTGAAATCCAAAGAGTTTGAAAACCTGTCACCATCTGTCACCACCAAGGTAGGGGCTATCTATGCTGATACGGTGTCCATCAATGGACCTGAGGCTCGTTGAAATTTTCCGAAATGGAAGGCTGATGATCAGCTGATGCCTGGTGTATAATGATGACCGGTTTGTGGCTTGAATTATGGCTTGAATCGCTGATTAAATCCATTTCTAGCTAACTCACGTATACCAAGTTGTTGATTTTTCGTTTGGTTCCTACTCATTGAATCACCAAACCAACAGAGGCCAAATTCATTGAGAACGCCAACAAAAGACCCAGGTTTTTGCAATCTTGCCGTTGAGAGCCAGGAGCAAGAGACGCCGGTCTTGGAACCTACCTCCATCGATCTGCATGTGCCGGCCTACCAGGCTGGGAGGATGGGGCTCGGATATGTTGGCATGGTGGCATGGTGGCATGGTGGCATGGTGGCATGGTGGCATGGTGGCATATATATATATATGGTACCCTCCAAATTACTCATCAAACATCATCAAACTTCCTTGAAAGTGTTAGGAGTGTTAGATGGATGCGGGAGTGGATTGACACTGAAATTCTTACAGTAGTATTATATATACGTACGTATATACAGTATGTAATATGTACTCATGTTTTAACTTTTAACTGAATTTCACCAAATTCTATCTTTTTCAGGGGATGCTAGTAGTTCCAAACATGTTCCAATGTCATTCCCACCGTTTCATCATGGTTGCACACTTTCCACAATTCCCATTGAAATGAATGGGAGACTCTGAGTATTGCAATGGCTATTCAAGTTTTGGAGGTTTGGGGACAACTCAAACGAGATCTGATATGATCTGATAAGACGATCATGATCCCAGAAGATTCCGACACTTCGTAACGATCAAATGGCACAGATGGGTTGACTGGAAGTGAGGGAGCAGAACTGCGAACTTTGGGATGAAACATTTATCAAAGCAGGCTCATGGGGTAGTTTGGACCCAGTTCGACTAGGCTTTGAGGCAACGAAAAGAACCGCTTCATATCCCTTCATGAACTGGCTCTCGATGTCTTTGAAAAACAGTTCTTTTTTTATGTCGTTGATGTTTCAGATTTTGTATCACAAACCATCTCCAGGTGCTTAGGGTCTCTTTCTTATTACGTTTCATCAGGAAAACAGCTGGAGGCTATCACCTCCTTTCAGTGATAAAAATCCCACCTCTCCGACCTTTCAGGGCCTGAGAACCAAGAGAAAGGCGCGGGCTTCACGACCTTGGGATGACTCGGAACGACCATGAATGACCTACATAAAGCTGGGCTTTAACGGTTGAACCATCGGTTGAACCATTGGCAGTGAGGATTTATATAAGCATCCAAAACGGGAGAGGTTGCTGGGCAACCCCACGGAAGGGATGATCCCAACTTGCCTCAGAAATTTTCGATGTGTCACGCCGAGTTGCTGAGCCGAGTCTTTTTCGCCCTTGGACCATTCGTCCAATGAATCCAATGCCCACATTATTTGGATTTATTTGATAGGATTTTGATGCATGTGCGAGGTCTGGTTGGGCAAGGAGCTGCTTCAGGCTGCTGAAAACATCTGAAAACAATTTTTCTGGGGTCCCAGGTCACTTGCAATGGATGGCCAGGACTTTCATATCAGCTTTCACAAGACCCATACTGAGAAACGACCAGTGCTGGATTGCCTGCCCTATCAACTTTATTCTAGACAAATCTGTTTAAAATCTCCTTTCTGGGCTGTGTGCGAAACCAATCCCAAACGTGGTAAAAGATGTTTAATGGCTGGGTTAGTTTATACCAACAATTTTGTGGAGACGTATAATTCTAAAGACGTGTGTAATCTCATATTCCATCATTTTTTTTTTTTTTAAGGGGTTCAATTCAACATTCCCCATGTTTGTTGCTTGATGTTTTACTGATCGCCCCTTAAACGCTTTGGCAAATCTGCCCATCATTGGGGGTCTCCATGGTGATTGACCAGCTGGTTAGAGGCTACAAGCACCAAGCTGCATACAAGAACCCAGTGCTTCTAGCTTGGCGACCTGGCTTTTGTTGGTTATATAGTTATATAATGTTATATAACTTATATTGTTCCTATTCTACATAGATTACATAGATGCATTTGATGGATTGATTGAAACCAACCAGTCCAAGTTGGTGATATTCCAGAGATTGCGAAAATCAGTAGGTTCAGTATCCCTATCTTTTTGTCATGTCGGGGCTGTCTCCATGAAGTATAGATATCCACTTAGTAATGCCCATTTAATTGTTGCTTATCCATGCTTCTCCGCTCAATTCTTGACAGCCCCCCCCTGTATAATCCTGAAACATGGTGATGTAACAGCTGGGGACCTTTACCAACATGATCAAACCTCTAGGTCAGCACCAACCACTCAGAAAATTCATCAAACTCCCAACTCTTCATGGAACAGGAGTTCCTGTGCCAGGCGTTTTGCCCGCAGCTCGCTATCACCTGGGTGAACTTCCACGCCAGCGAGGTCAATGCTGCCGTGCTCTCGCGGCTCTACAGGTGCGTTGCTTCACAGTGGAAGCTGGGAACTCTCGAAGGGGGTTCAGTCACTTAATTACTCAGAGTTTTAGATTCAGTCAGATTTTAGAGTTTACTTAGTTACTCAGAGTTTCTGTTTTTTTTTGGGGGGGTTTTCCAGTTTCAGACCTTTTTTTTGGGGAGCGAATGGGCTTTCCACCGCGCTGCAAGCGCCAGTTGCTTCGAACTGGCACGGCAGCACAACCGTCGCCAAGGCTCAGTCGGGGCGGTCGGGTCAGGAAAAGTGCCATGGCCGTTACTTTTCCAAGATGGCACAGATCAAACCTTATATATATACATATCACATATATATATATATATATATCACATATATATATATAATATATATAT
>Ga0126342_10019075_pt1 | contig 11699 bp, 10 predicted proteins | sample Cyp1metagenome_FD_92528 | JGI IMG/M metagenome (GOLD analysis project Ga0126342, IMG submission 92528) | Coral microbial communities from Lord Howe Island, Old Settlement Bay, Australia - Cyphastrea 1 metagenome | ecosystem: Host-associated > Invertebrates > Cnidaria > Coral ... | reverse complement strand
CTTACAGAATGGTTTTGTAGTTTTTTCCTGAAAACAACGAACAAACCTACAAAATGGTTTATAGTTTTTTTGAAAAATGTCAATCCATAGTTCACAAAAAGGTTTAGTTTTACAAAATGGTTTTGTCTTTTTTGGGGGGGGACTTTCACAGATGGGTTTATGTGCTGAACAACTTTACAAAATGGTTTTGAAGTTTTTTCAGAAAAATGAAAAAAACTGTTTTTTTTCAAGGAATACTACTAAATGGTTTTATATTTTTTTTGGGGATTTGGCCAGAGATTGGGGTTGGCTTTACAAAATGGTTTTGGTACTTTTCAAGAAACAACGAATATCCCTACAAAATGGTTTATAGTTTTTTTGGGAAAATGTAAACTCATTGATTCAAAAATAATTGAGCCTTACAAAATGGTTTATAAAATTCTTGGAAATCTGAAGATATCTGAAGTTTTTTCTACAAAATGGTTTGTAAAATAATTGCTACACAATGGTTTTTAAATGTTTTTCATGAAAAAAACATTTAAATACCATTTTGTAGGGAGTTATAGGTTGGGTGCCTCTACGTTTTGGCTCCCCCAACCCAACCCCCCAAATTCCAAGGGGGATACATGACCCTGATTTTGTGAGGAGCCGAGATTTTGATTGGAGGCTTCGACAGATGATGATCGGGGCACACTTGGTTGAGGCCACCATCGACTCAGGGGCAGCAGCTTCAGTATGCCCTCCAAACATCTTCCGGGAGTACGAGCAGCTCCCACCGGGCAACCAACACTTTGTGGCGGCCAATGGAGACCTTGTGCCAGAGCTCTACAGGGTGAGGCCGGTGATTGCAACTCAGGAGGGCCACATTCGTCAAACACAGTTCAGTGTGGCCAATGTGAACAAGGTGTTGGTTTCAGCTGCACAGATTTGCAATAGAGGACACCGGATTGTCTTAGAAGGTGAAGATGGTGAATCCTACATTGAAGAGCGTGACACGGGCCATCGAATGCGCCTTCAACAACAAGATGGTGTTTTCATACGGAAGTTTGCGGTGATTCTTCCCCGCAACGTGGGTTTTCGGGGGCCGGCGCCGTTTGTGACACCGACCCAACTATGAATGCTGTAAGTCCCCCGATGCCCCATGCGCCGATTTGTGGCGTGGATGAGGCCGAGGATTCGGACGGCTATGAGGCTTCCATCTACGATGGTGGGGAGCAGAGACCACAATGCAGTTGATGTTCCTCAGGAGTTTCTTGATGAGCCTGGGGATGAAGTGCATGCAGAATTTGAAGAGAAGGTTGAAAAGGCTGGACTTCCAGTTCCAATCCAGCCGACAGCACTGGAGGTGGAGGAACACAATGTTTCACATGTTCCTTACCGCAGCTGGTGCCAGCACTGCGTTCGTGGCAAAGCTCGCACTGCAGGACATGCATCCAGCGCAGGTGAGAAGCTTCCAGAGCGGCGTGCAACTATCGCTTTGGATTACTTCTACCTTGGGAAGAGAGAGGAGAACAGTTTACCCATTTTGGGCATCATCGAGGAGGTGAGTCAAAGATGTTTTTCTGTGACTTTGCCTTCGAAGGGGCTCGATCACCAGTACAATTTGGCAGTGGCTTGCAAGTTGGTGAAAGTTTTGGGAGTTCAGTTTGGAGTCCTGAAGAGCGACACGGAGAGGTCGATTGTAGCACTACGAGATGGAATCCAAGCTCAGTTTCCAAACCTCGCCATCGAGAATGCCACGAAGGGTGAGAGCCAGAGCAATGGTTTGGTGGAAGCCACGGTGGGCAAGTTGGAAGCTCAGGCACGGACGTTGAAGAGTGCCTTGCAAGAGAGGTACAAGATGGAGCTTGGGCCGAAACACGTGGTGCTGCCGTGGTTGGTGGACTATGCAGGGGCTACCCTCAGCAGATTTCAAAGAGGTGCTGATGGTCGGACGCCCTATGAGAGAAGCACAAGAAAGCCTTTTAGGCTGAAGCTCCCGGAGTTTGGCGAGTGCGTTTGGTATCAGCCACTTCGAGGAGAACGAGATGGATCAAAGTTAGACCCCAAGTTTGAGGATGGAGTCTACTTGGGGCTAAGAAGGGAGTGCCTTGAAGTGGATAGGCACCAGTGATGGAGTGGTCCGGGCATGGACTATCAAGAGGCGTCCTGAAGGTGAAAGGTGGAACAAAGAGGAGCTTGACCGAGTCGTTGGTTTGCCTTGGCAGCTCAAGCCGCCCAAGGAGTCTTCCAAGAAGCTTGAGGACGGCGAGATCAACCTTCAGGTGGAGTATGAGCCTCCTGCTGAGCCAGTAGAAGTGAGAGAGAAAAGAAAGAAAGGATACGTTCCCCGCGGGATCTACATCAGACGTGATGTGGAGTTGGCTCAGTATGGTTTCACATCAGGATGTGATGGATGTGACGCCGCGAAGAATGGACTTGGCCATCGTCAACACTCTCGAGCTTGCAAAGAGAGGATTTCAAACGAGATGGCCAAAACTCAAGAAGGCAAGATGAGGCTGGAGCTCATCAAGCAGAGAGAGGAGGAGTACATTGTGAAGCACCATGAGCAGCAAGAGGCCAAGAAAAGGGGGCCTTCGTCAGGTGCTCAAGCACCAATCAAGGCACAACGCCTTGATGATCCTTCATTTGAGGAGATGATGGAGGAAGCAATCCGTGGTCCTTCATCCAGCGGTGCACAACCAAGTGTGCTGCCAGGTGGCCAAGGAGGCCCCGCGCCGGTCGAACAACCCTCAGATGGTGGCCCAGGCGGAGGAGTGGCCTGCCTGCCATCTGAGGTGCCAGTTCCCGGCTTGGATGAGGACATGGATGGAGGAGACGGTGTGGAGTTGCCACACATGGACATTGGTGCTCTACATGTACTTTGCAGAGAAGGAGAAGCTCCAGGAAGATCCGATTTTGTGGATCAGTTGCATGAAGCCAGCTATCTTGAAGCTTTGGATTTGTTGGCTGACGAGGAGGTTGCTAGAGTGAAGATGGAGTTGATTTGCGGTGCTTTGGGTTTACGTGAGGCCTACAGTTTGACCAAGCCAGAGGTTGCAGAGTTGTACTCAAGGCCTCGAGTTACCGAATATGGTCAGAGGAAAGGCCTGTTGACAGGGGTGGCTTTTGACCTCAACACAAATGATGAGGATGGCAACCCTTAGGACTTCAATATCCCAGAGCAGAAAGCAAAGGCAGCTCAGAGGATCGAGGAGATGCGACCGGATCTCCTAGTTGGGTCGCCGATGTGCGGGCCATACAGCAAGCTTCAGATTTTGAATCGAAAGACGCCTGAGGCTGAGAAGTCATTGGAGGAGAAGCAGAAGCAGGGCGATGAACACTTGGAGTTTTGTGCAAGGCAGTACGAAGCTCAGATGGAGAGAGGAGGATTTTTCCTTCATGAACACCCACGTGATGCAACTTCGTGGGAAAGACCTTGCATGAAAAGATTGCGTGAGAAAGAGGGTGTGTACTTGGTGACGGCAGACCTTTGCCGTTATGGCCTGACAAGTCGAGATGAGCATGGTTCAGGCTTTTCCAAGAAACCAACTTCTTTTCTTACAAACTCTGAGGAGATTGCCAACGAGTTGTCCTTGAGATGCTCCAATGATTGCCATGTCCTTCATATCAGGCTATTGGTGTCTGGAGAGACTTTCCGTACAGGCCCAAGAGGGCAGGTGGACCGAAACACAAAGGTCCAGCAAGGAGTCAGATTGTTCGGCGAGTTCTTTTTGACATGACCAATATGATAGTACTTCAGGACCTGAAGAATGCAATGGGTGCAACCAAAGAACAATGGAAGTTTCCAATCCCTCGCCAATGCAAAGAAGTTCAAACTGTCTTTTACTACGTGAAACAAGGGTATGATTGGCACAGACATGTTCCTCTTGTAGCTGGGCGTGCCAAACAAGCAGAAGTTTACCCAGAGGGCCTTGTGCGAGCAATTGTTCAAGGACTTTTGAGGCAGATGAGAAAATCGAGAGTGGCCGTTTTGGGCATGAGTTTGGGTCCGGTGAATCAGGAGGAGGACATCGATTTTTCCTTGTTCAAAGACAGTGTGGCAGAAGATTGGGAAACTTTTGTGGATGAAGTGAGCGGCAAACCACTTGAGAGCTCACTTGTGAAAGCAGCCAGGGAGGAGGAGTTGGACTTTGCACAAAGGTACAACGTCTGGGACCTTGCACCAGTTCAGGAATGTTGGGACCAGACAGGAGGACCTCCCATTGGCTCAAGGTGGATCGACATCAACAAAGGGGATGCCAGTAAACCTGCCTACAGATCACGATTGGTGATACAAGAAGTTCGACGCTCAGGGATTGAGGCTGTATTTGCAGCAACACCGCCCTTGGAGAGCGTGCGGTTCCAATGGCAAGTTGAAGGTGATGTTCATCGACATCAGAAGAGCCCATTGGACTGCCAAGTTACATCGGTTTGTCTATGTGAGGCTTCCAGAGGATGTTTGTGGACCTGATCAATGTGGTCGACTCAACAAGGCCATGTATGGTTGCAGAGACGCTGCACAGTGTTGGGAGGCAGAAATCACAGACTTCTTTACAACAGTTGGTTTTACCCCTGGAGTTGGTTCACCGGTGCTGTTTGTCAATTTGACCAGAAACATCAAGGTGACCATTCATGGTGACGACATCACGTCTTTGGGCTCAGAATCAGACCTCCTGTGGTTGAAGCAACAGCTGGAGACTCGCTACGAGTTGAAGTACGGAGGTATGTTGGGCCCTGATGAACATGATGTTCAAGATGCTATGGTGTTGAACAGATTGATTCATTACAACATTGCCGGGAATGAAACAACATATGAGGCTGATCCTCGACACGTTCAGATCTTGATCAACGAGCTTGGTTTGAAGGATGCCAAGGATGTTACAACCCCTGGCGTCAATCAAAAGGATGAGGAGTCGAAGCCTCTTGATGCAGCAATGGCTTCCAAATACAGGTCGCTCACCATGAGGGCAAACTATCTGGCGTTGGACAGACCCGACATACACTACAGTACAAAAGAGTGTGCTCGGCGCATGAGTGCGCCAACTGAAGCTGACTGGGCGAGCTTGAAACGGTTAGTCCGTTTTCTGAAGGGAAAGCCGAGGTTGGTATGGACCTATGTGCAACAAGCTGAACCTATGGAGTTGACAATGTTTTCAGATTCAGACGACGGTGGTTGTTCGAGATCAAGGAAGTCAACTTCAAGTGGTGTTTTGATGCATGGCAAGCATCTGATCAAAGCTTACAGCAGCACTCAACATGTCATTTCCCTTTCAAGTGGGGAGTCGGAGTTCTACGCTGGAGTCTGTGCTGGAGCGGCACTGATTGGTGCCAGAAGCATGGCAGAAGATCTTGGGTGCTCAAAGGATGGGGCATTAGTTTTCGATGCCAATGCGGCGAAAGCAATGTTGACAAGGAGAGGCTTTGGCAGAGCAAAACATATACACAGATCGTTTTTATGGTTGCAACAAAGGATCAACGAGAAAGATTTGGAACTACGCAAGGTTGGCACAAAACGGAATCCAGCTGATCTTGGAACAAAGTTTCTGGAAGGTTCTCGGATCCTGGAATTGCTTGAGTTGATGGGCCTGAAGTACGACGAGACCGAACATAGGATGACTTTGCATGTGTGATTCCAGCAAAATGCAGGAATCAAGGAGGCCTGCATGAATCCAGCAGGTCATCCAACTTCATGCTGCATACCGCAGCCGATCCAGTTAAAACATGTGAGCCAGCCCGCTACCTTGCCGTGCATACTGTTTTGCAGTATATATGTATATACACCCCATTTATAGAGGTTAAAACCTATATATTTAAAACCTCTACATATAATCAACAATTTGGGACTTATAGAGGCTTTAACCATGACTTGGGTTTGTTTTAAGTTGTTTATTTTCCCAAGATCCAACATTGGACTGGGGAAGCAACTCCGGTCCAAGGTGGGGGGATCAGCTTATAAGTCGTTTCCCATGGCTATGTTGAATTACCGGTAATCGAATCGGAATGGGATACATAATCAACAAAACAACATATTTGGGTTTATCCAGAAATGTTTTTTTTAAAGATTTAACGCCATTCTATGGCAGTTTAATAAGTGGCGAAAGTGACGTTTTCTGGGATGGAGAGTTTCACCAACAATGGACACCCAGTTCAAACATGGATGGAATCAACATGGGTGTGTCCCCAATCCACCGGTTGCTGGTTGATCATCGTACCTTCCACATTCGAATGGATTGGAAAAACCAGATACTTCAGGTCACAGCCCGATGTTTCAGGCTGGGTTGTTAATGCTCCATTCCGCAGCATCGCTGGGCAATGTCCGGAAGCACGGAGAATCATCTGTGACCAGGGGGGTCTTGAAATGGGGTTATGTCGAGCATGGGCTCGAAAAAAACTCTGATTGCCAAAGTGTCTCTTGATCGTACCATTGTGGAAGCTGATGCAATTTATTGGATTTTGTGGTATATAGAGGTATACAATGGTGGTAGAACAATAATAAACTACCCATTTGGGAATGGTTTATACCACCTATTTATTGTGGTGAAATTGGGGGTGGTTTATTATTGTTTACCAACATTAGTAGATATATACGTATATATATATATATACATATACATATATATATATGTTCATCGGATATGTTGTGACACCTTCCCTCCCGATCCGGTTGAGTCCGGCACCGCTTGAGTCTGGCTGGAGCCGGATGAACATACTGTGGATGGACAAAATCCTGCACCAGTTGGTAACTGATGTAAATAATGGGATTACAGATGTTGGTAAATGTGAAACACTTGGTAAATAGTTGGTAAATAGTTGGTAAGTATGAAACACTGTAAATAACGGAATTATTGCGGGATAAAGATGGATAAAGCATCTACCAGCTGGTGCAGAATTTCTTCCATCCACAGTATGTTTCGAAGCATTCCTTCCTAAGCACCATTTACCTGTTGGTCACTTTTTTTGGAAGTAGGGAACTGATATTCGGGGTGTCATCCACTTAAATCCACGCTCATAAGTACAATACCCTTCACTTTCCCCATATTTTTCGTAGACATTTTCACAGAATTTCCTTTCATTTGGCCACATGTGCAGATGTTCTCAATTTGTCCCCACAGGATGGGGCCCCAAGATAGCGTTCAGTTGAGATATAAGTGGCTTACCTATGGTTTGTAGATATAACTACCCTCTGGTTATTTAACATAGCCATGGAAAATGGCCCATTTATAGATGGTTTACCTAATAAAAATGGTGATTTTCCATAGTTATGTTAAATAACCAGATGGTATAGTTTTCATAGGGTTTATAAACCAACGTTCACATCACGTTTTTCACGGGGCACCATCCTGCACTCCTCCCTCCTTATCGCAGGCCTCGGCGGTGCAGTCGCTTCTAGGCGCGCTGGGTGAGTTGGTGGATGCCTGCGATGAGCTGGGCGCCACAGCATTGGAGAAGGCCGGTGGTTTGACCATGGGAAAATGCTGCGGAAAGCCCTGAAGAAATGGGAAAACATGGTGACCCTGACACGTGGGGATTGATATGGATTGATATAATTGATATGTAATTTATAGTGTTCCGTTGATGCAAAGTTCACTTGGCGAATTCTATGGTCCATGGAAGATATAAATATAGTATTCAGTGGATTTATTAATAAACCATGGCTTATTACTTACTGTAGGGGTTTATTTTCCAGATAGTGACAATCTGATAGTTAAACAGTACTTGCCCAACATAGTGATCCGTACATGGGATTTTGACCATATTGACCATGAAATCCATGATAACTCAATTGTGATTCATAGGATTTAGCGAAGAACTCATGTTTTGTCTCCTTCCTGCTTCCCCGGAAACCTAGATTTAGACCTGGATACGTTTATTTCGGAGGCTCATATAGGGGTATTTGATATTGGATGGGATTACTGTAGTTGGGATGTAAGAATCTTATAGGATATATGGTTTGGATATGATCTGTAGGGATGGTTACAGGTAGATAAACGACATGGGAGGGATATTCAACGTCCTCACCGGGACGCCAAATTGACCTGATTTCAGGTTGATGTTTTCTTCTAGCCTTTGGTAGTCATGGCAAGCTGGAAAGTAGCCTATAAATGGACGTTTTCATGGGAAAATCATCTATAAATGATTAATTCTCCATGGCCATGTTTGATTGGCGGTGGGTACAAGTCAGCTAGATAGGACCGTTGTTTGGATTACTGTAACTTGCTAAATACAACCATAGTAACTATAGTGGTAGTATCTACAAGGAATCCAAAATACGCATCTTCTAACTTGGGGTCCCAGGCATTTTGAGTCCGCGATAATTAAGCATATTACGTGTAACCCGTAAATAGTTTTTGCTTTAGAAGTGGAATATGTTTAGTTTTACCAACCAGTGGAATATATATATATATGGATTAGTTATAAACCATTTACATCCATTTACTAAGTGGTATGCACCCCAAGTAATGACGCATGATTTCACAATTTGGGGGTTCTGTAATGGGGCACTAAACTTAAACTTGATGGTTAGCCATTTACGGAGGATATGGAGATGAACGTTTGGGGATGGTGAATGTCGATGATATTTGGATACACACATATACACAACAATTTTGGATGATCGTACATGACGTAGATGTAATATTGGAACAGAACATATATATATATATTTAAATAAAACCTTATTGGAATTCAACACCAACAACAAAATGCTCTGGTTGGTGTTTGGTTTTCTTAGCAGAACACGTTCCTGTTTTCGACCTGGGCAATTTTAATGTTTTTTCGAGGTGGACGTTGCATAGACGTTTTGCACGGTTCATAGAAGTATTGCACGTTTCAAAAAAATATTGCAAGCTTCATAGAAGTATTGAACGTTTCAAAAAAATATTGCACGCTGCATAGAAGTATTGCACGTTGCATAGAAGTATTGCACGTTGCATAGAAGTATGGCACGTTTCATAGAAGTATTGCAGGTTGCATAGAAGTATGGCACGTTTCATAGAAGTATTGCACGTTTCACAGAGCCCGTAACCACGTTCTTGTTGGAACTCTCTCTAAAGTTACATTTCCTTCTGCAGCCAGGCACGGGATCGTGGACATGCAGCATAGGTTGCGCAGACGTAGGTTTGGAACATGCAGCAGTGAAACATTGTCACATGGAGTTCACCAGGTTGGCCAAAAAGATGACCAGAAAAGAAAAGACAAATTGAAATGGACACGATCCATTTCAAACGTGGCTGGCATGCAGTGCCTTGACAAGTTCTGGGGTGACGCAAGGCAGTTCATCCCAAGGCAAGTTGGTGGTTACGATGCTGCCATGAGATGTTGAAACCAGAGACTTTGGGACTATGTGTATGCCTTTCAATGGAGAAAAACAACAAAGGTTGTCTCTGGAAGGCTGTGGGGCAGCTGGCACGTCAGAGACAAAAGATGACAAAAGCGGGGCCGAAGTGCAGATTAAATGCTCCTTTCACTCATGGGCAAACCGTCCAGTGTCATTTTTACCGTCTTGACCCTGCTTTTGGGATGATGATCTTCAAGTGGTGTGGTGCCCGTTACCCTTCGGTAATGAAACAGAACAATGAGAAATCCCTTAGAAATGGAGGTTTATAGCTGGGAAAGCGATTTACAAACGAGGAATTGCCCATGTTTGACTACCAGAGGGTACCACTGATTGCACAGCACTATTCTGATGAAATCGCTGTTTTCAGTGGTGTCTGACAGCGCCAGGCATGTTTGGGTGGGCACGAGGAGGTGGTGAGGCAGTTGTTGGCGAAGGGGGCCTCTGCGAAGGACCGGTGGATGGGGATTCAGCCAGCTGGTGTTTTAACATGATTTAATCATTGCACTTTTTTGTTGACTAGTATGGGCAGTATGGGAAACCATCTATGTGAAAAACATGTTGATGGTTTCTTGTGATCTATTAATATCTATTAATCAACTATTAATTCTGGTTTATTGACTAATAATTATGGGAGATCTTCATCCATAGCTGATGATATTTCCCGATGCAACTATTGAATCCTAGCAAGGCGGGAGCATTCTCCAGCTATACCCTCTGGTTATTTAACGTAGCCATGGGAAAATCATGGAAAATCCATCATTTTCAACAGGTAAATTATCATACATCATCTATAAACGGGCCATTTTCCATAGCTATGGCACATAACCATATATATATATATGATACTGGATGATATTGGGTATAATTATGCCCATGGTTGCGTCTAAAACCAAAGTGTTTGCAGGCTTCATTCTACCGCGCAAAGCCTCTCTTTAGAAAACGCGGCGGCTCAGTTTTTCGTGACTCACACAATTGAGCCAGTTTTCTACTCCCAGAGTTGTAGGGCTAGCAATCCATGGGAACTTTAGGACAGGTAGATCTTGGTTGGCAAAGGAAAGGTGCGTTTCTGCTACAAGATGGCCTGATTTACAATTTGTTTGAGGCAGGTTGGAATTTGCAAGCTCATCGATATCGACTGTAGTTTGCCAGTTTTGTTTGCATATTAATTTTCATTGACCACATGGGTTTGTCTCAAAATCCAATTATATAACATCAGTAGCATCTCATTAAATTGGGGATATACCGCAATCAATTTCCATTCATATCCATAAGTTGTATCCCATAGTCCCATTAGTTTGGAAGTCAGTGATCACGGGGATTTCACCAACGGCCCTAGGTTCTTGTTGATTAATGAACCCTCAATCATTTTATTGGCGAGTCACCTTTGGAAGGGGGGTTCACAACTTAACCATACTTGACCTATCAATTATCAAACTGGTTACTGGTTGGTGGTTTGGAACATTTTTTAATTTTCCATATATTGGGAATAATCATCATCCCAACTGACGAACTCCATCATTTTTCAGAGGGGTGGCTCAACCACCAACCAGGTTAAGTTGTTGGGATACTTTTGAAACATCAATGATTATATTGAAACATTATGATTAGGTATTAACCATCAATGATTATATATCATGATTAAACCATTGTTTCAACCACCAACCAGGTGATTTTATCATGATGTTCCCAGCTATATTATATTGAAACATTATTAACCAGTTATATCATAATTAACCATCATTAACCATTACTATTAACCATTACTATTAACCATTATTAACAGTATATTAACCATCATTATCCTCTGGTAAACTGACATTATTAAACCATTGAACCATCAATGATTCTACCGTCCATCACTCTGATGGCACCTCACAGCCAGGGTCTTGCGGGCGCACCCTCCACGCCCTTGCACCGCCACTTGGCTGACCGGCTGACCTAGGCAACTCATTTGGTTTCCGTAAATGGGGGGATCCCTAACATGGTTTGTTTATCATGGAAAAACCCCATTGAAATGGATGATTTAAAATTTAGGGCTACCCACCCATTTTGGGAAACCTGCATATGGGAAGAATACGAATGATACTATGTTACCCTGGAATATAATACTACAAGGTGGTCACCCCAAACGTTATGTTTGGTGGTTTGTAGTTTGTAACCTCCATGAATACTGTAGTCAATAGTCATATCTACTATAAACCATAATTGACCTAGTTATAAGTAAACTTAGCTATCTAGGAGGCACCTCAGTATACCAGGGTTTTGTTTCGAGGCTATCTAATGTGGGGGAAGGACTTCTTAGATTTTCCGAGTTGATGATGTTTAAGCCTACGGACCGAAAACTGAGGTCGCGAAACGCTTCTTTTTCGAGTCGGATGTTCTTGATGCTACGTTGATGATG
>Ga0126342_10019074_pt1 | contig 11700 bp, 6 predicted proteins | sample Cyp1metagenome_FD_92528 | JGI IMG/M metagenome (GOLD analysis project Ga0126342, IMG submission 92528) | Coral microbial communities from Lord Howe Island, Old Settlement Bay, Australia - Cyphastrea 1 metagenome | ecosystem: Host-associated > Invertebrates > Cnidaria > Coral ... | reverse complement strand
TAGGTAGTCTCCCCCCACGGTCATGGTTCCCCCCCTCCCCCCCGTGGATGTGGGCCTGTAGGTGGTATTGGTAGTCATGGTTCCCCCCCTCTCCCCTGTGAATGGGAGTTGGGTGTATATAGTGTCCCCGCCCAGTTGGGTGTATATAGTCTCCCCCCATGGTCATGGTCCCTCCACCCTGTGGATGTGGGAGGTGGGTGGGTCCTGTAGGTAGTATAGGTAGTAAAGAGGTAATATAACTATACTCTTTAGTTCCTGTAGGTAGTATAGGTAGTATGAGGTTTTGCATCCAAAATGCTGTAAATACCATGGAAATGAAAGATTCTGGGTCAGGGAGCAGGGGACCATACCATTGGGGGGGGGCTACGGGACCGGGGACCGGGATCATATATCTATACATACATGTATATATATATATATAAATACATACATGTGTATCTATGTACATAATCCCCATTTCACTGTCAAAATTCCATTGCTAAGTCCTACAGGCTGGCGACCTGGGGGAGGGGAGCGATGGCAACTCCACCGCCTCGGGATTAGGAGACGACCATAGCAGCTTGGGCGCTGCTGGTGGCCTTTGTTGGGGGAATGGGGTGGATTTCATCATCAAACATGGGGATTTAGCCATTAAACATTTGGATTTGACCATAAAAACTGGGGAGTTAGTTTGAGCTTCAAAGCTGAGGATCAAGAAGCTTTGTCCAAAACTGTGGGATTCAAACAGCCAATGTACGGGGATTATACATATGATTTAAATATCCATCTAAAGTGGAGATTTAGCCAATAAATGATGGACATTTGTTTGTCCAAAGGGATTACCCCGAAGATATGAGGAACATGAGGCTTTTAAAGCCGTGAACCATGTTTTTTTTTGGGGTATCCCACTTTCTGGACCCAGATGAGCCTCTGTAACTTGTTGTTGAAGCTCTGGGAGTCGATTTTTTTCCTTTTTTGAGGTGGCAAAGAAGTCCAAAAGGCACCCACTGCTCCGGCGACTCCAATGCTGGGTGCGCGACGACGCAGCATCGAAGCGCTGTTGGAAAAGCGACGGACCTCTCTGAAAGCTGCGAAGATGATGAAAGAGATAGCGAACGCGACGCCGCAGGTGGATGGTGCTGTGCAATTGTTTCGATAGAGTCGAGAAAATTGATGTTCGGGGGTTCTGGAAATTTTAACCCGAACATCTCATGGGTGATAGATGCCTATGGTCATCTTCCCCCATTTTTTTTAAATATATGTATGTATGTATGTATATATCTATATATATTATAAAGGGCATTGCCCAATTTTGAATCAAACTCATATGTCATGCTCGCCTACACAGGCTCCGGAGGAGGAACAAAAGGAGGAGCAACCGAAACACCGAAAATTCAAGAAAGCAAGAGGCAGGGCCTTCTGTAGGATTATGGCCAAATGATGAACTTTGCTGAATGTTTGGATACCAATTAAGATCTAGAGTGATGGCTTACAGATGTGGATTGGATGAGTTCAACAACTTCATAAGGGCACCCCTATCAGGAGTTTCTTTTTGATAAGAAGCAACACTTGTGTGCTTACTGATCCTGCACAAATTGAGATGCGCGTCATCCACTTCTTTCGAGTTTCCCACAACACTGCCTGATTGCGACACCAGTTTTTGTGAAGCGCTCAGGAATGACCATTGACGTTTCAGAGGTCAAAGATCCGGATTTGATTGACTTTTGGCTTGCATTCGGTCAGGTTCTATCGGCATAGGGTGAATGAGTTTGCTGAATTTGAAACAAAGAATCATAGACAATTTTGTCATTGTCAAATCTTGCTATACTGGCAAGGAGATTTTGCAGTTGCCGCCAGAACACGAAGTGCAGCTTGGCATCATATTGCATCCTCAGTCCTCTTCAAGACGCGTTCTGTCTTTTGCAGACATTTGCATGAAGTGGTAGTCTTAAGACACTGGGGGCAGTTCCAATTGTCTTTTTGAAGGCCCTCATGGTTGTGCACACACGAACTACCAACGGCTCCAACACATGACCCAAAACACAGGCGCAAAGAGCACCTTTTTTAGGCACTGCAGATGGGTTGCTCGCAACTGAGGAGAATGTTCTTAGGTGAATCGTTGGGATCTGAGTTCAGCCAGTTGTCTCTCCGTAGTCAGTGGCACAGCTGGCTTTTTTTTGTGGAGCCACTTTTCCTTCCTACTTAGATGGGCCATGGGATCGGCTAACTGCTTGGTAAGTGGGTTATAATCTACTATATCCCCAATTAGTCAACTGGTTAGTAAATGATCCCGGAATCCCGTACATTAATTGGAGATTAATGTGACCCAATATATATCCATTATTGCCAGTTTTTACCGGGATACACCCTCTGACAATCTAACATAGCCGTGGAAAATCCATCATTTAGAGAGTTGATTGTCCCAGCTATAAACCTCCATGGCTGATTCGGGGATTTCCCAGCGGCCCGCCATGTTTGGTTAGCGGGTGTAACATCTGGCAATTTAATGTAGCGAAGTGGAGAACCACCATATTTATCATTGGTACATCATAATATTCATCATCTATTCCAGGGGCCATTTCCCACAGCAAACTGTTAGCTGTTAGTCATAGCCAAAGAATACTCCATCCGATCAAAACTGGGATATTGATGTTGGCATATAGGATATACATGTCTTGATACAAGCATTCGAATGGTGGCCAGATGGAGGTTTTCCAATTCATGGGGGTAACCCTAAATTATCCATACTATTTTAGGATTTTCCATTATAAGCCATTTTTTTTGGGGGGTACCCCCATTTATGGAACCCCCAAATGGTAAGCTATTTATGGAGCCCCCAATGAACTCGCCATGTTAGGTCGGGGGCTGATGAGTTCACAGAGAAAGAGATTGCACGCTTGCGGAAAGCATTTGTGAAGCACAGGACGCCGAGTTCACGCCGGGATGTTTGGCAAACCAAGGGATTTCACGACCAAAAACGGGGAAGAAACATGGAGATTTCAGGATGACAATTGGGAGTGAAACTGGAAAAACCATGCATTTCACCGCCTTTATCCATCAGATATTGGGAGTGAACCAACAATCATGGTGCCAACGAACTATTTGATGGGGATACAATGGGATATGTACCCAACATGATCATATCCGATAGTGAAGGAGATGATATGATCATGGAGGGATTTCACCAACAAAGACATGGGGGTATAAAATCAGCAAATTTTAACGGGATCTACCCTCTGGTAATTTAACATAGCTATGGAAAATCACCATTTTTAATGGGAAAACTCACTATAAATGGCAATTTTCAATAGCTATGTTAAATTACCAGAGGGTATTCTGGGAATTTCTAAGAAAAGAAATCACACTTGGGTTTGTCCTGGGGTATTGGGTATACCGGGTATACCCCAAACCAGCGATTGAAGTGCCAAACATTGATGATAGACCCCCCAGGAATTGTGCAAGACAAGGATGTGTGCTGGTCTGGATACTGCAGCTGCTGTATCTGAATGACAAGGATTGAGATCTTGTTCAAACCCCATCCAGATGCGATTGGGATGGCCTGTCGGTTCCACGGATGACAAAGCCATTTTAGCTTGGATGATCGCATGTCGCAAGCGATCGTTAGCCCTCAGATATAAGCCTCCGAGGTAAGCTGTTGGCGTTAGTCACAGTTATAATATCCATTGAGATTCATCCTGCAGAATCCTTTGATCTTTTTATTCACCGCTAACTGTTTTTCAGTTCTTGACGTGTCTTATGACCTGCCGGTATCAAGTTCTTGTGATACACGCTGAAATGGGTGGCGCTACGAGTGGCCGCCATCCACGTCAAGATAATAACTATAACCATAGTTGTTCATACTGTTTGGTGTGCTTGCCGTGGCCAGGAGTACATTCAGTTCCTTGGCCTTGTGTAGTGCATACCGAATATTCTGTCAAGAGGTAATGGGTAGAGGTAATGGGTAACTTTCTTTGGCAGTCGAGATGACTTTGATTTCAGCACCCCTACTTCCGAGTCGAGTGATGGTGCGGACTCTGGCTCAATGCTGTACCATATTTGCCTGTTGGGTTTGACAATTTACCGCAATGGGACCGTGACTTTCTGCTCGAATTCATCGACAGTGACCTTTCCCCTGTGTTGCCAAGGCCTGGAAATTCACAGTGATGATATTCCACAGATACTTCGCGGCAAACAGACACTCTAACGCTGTTTATGGCTTCAGCGTAGCAGTATGGCATTGGCTGCCGAAGGATTCTTGACTACTTGGGTCACCTGAAGATCTCAGCGGAAAAGATTCAAGAGTATGTCTCGGAGATCACGATGCTTGGAAATGGGAAGGCATCATCGCTGCGTCAATACTCACAGTGCTCAGGGTCATGGTTAGGGACGAACGTACAGTGGTTGTAGCTCACAGGTAGCTGCCACGAAAATGATCAAACACGATTGAAATTCATTGAACATGATTGAAAAATACTGAAAATAAGCATCCTGCTATTTCTGACACAATAGTTTGATCATTCCAGGGGCGCTGAGTTGGGAGTGGCATCCACTGTTTGATGCAAAGGAAATATTCGACTTTGGAATTCGATGAATTCGTGAGTTTTATGCTGCTGGCCAGAGCTTCTCGGCATGCCTTGGGGGATCCGAAACGCCGATGGCGAAATGTGGGATTGAGATACCTTGAGATACCTATTTTAAAGGCTTTCTAAAGGTTTTCACAACGGGATTGGCTTTGCTGCTGCTTCGAAGTCGCACTCTTTTCTAAGGCCTATGACCACGAGGAGGCACGTTGTGGCTACCTTCGGTTCCACCATGTTGCAGAGATCTCCAATCCATTGGTGTTTGGGTGATGTTTCTTGGAGCTTCCCTCTTCAGGTTTCAAAGATATTTACGAAATTTGATGCTGATGGATCCGGCGAGCTCAGTGTAGAAGAACTGGAGTCCTATCTGATGTTTAAAGTTGGTGCCAACTTTTTCTTGTCTGGAAACATCCACTTAATATCCCCACGAGTATCCCATTCTGTACCCATTGATATCCCAATGGCTGTATATATATATAAACAAATTATGTTTGATGGTCCAGTGACATTCCACCTTCCACTTCTTCCACCTATTTTGAAGTCAAGTTGATCTACTTTATTTTTGCTATATCTTGAGAGAAGTTGCATGTCACATCAACGGCGATGTCTGAGGAAGATGTCCTGAAATCCTTGGGCATCACTCCGTTTCGTTGCCGGGACAGCAATGGAAATGGCTCAATGGTGTGGTCACCACGGGCCGTGGGGTCGTGGAAATCTCTGAGGCTCCACGATCTCTGGGGCTTTGGCGGTTGTTGACTCTGACGATTCCGGCACACTGGACTTCCAGGAGTTTGTGCAACTTCTATTAATCTACAGAAGCTTGGCCAATCTGTTTCCACCTTTTCCAAGATATACAAAATTTTACAAAGACCCACATGGAAAAATCAGAATAGTATGTTGATAAAATGCTAGTTATGATTATCAAACTAACAATGATGACTCAGAGTGCGATCCAAGGAAAAACGGAGGGATTCTGTGAGGCTGAGGCTGCCGTGGGCTGACAGACTGAGATATGTCAACCAAGAGCATATGGGGTTTTCCATAGACGGGGGGTACCACCAAAATAGATGGTTTATAATGGTTTATTTCATGGAAAATCATATAAACATGGATGATTCGGGGGGTGACCCTCATGTTCGGAAACCTCCATATAACAACAGGTTTGGTGAATTTTCTTGGAACCCATGACGTTTGTCGCTGATCGCCAGATCATGAAACTCTACCGGATCTTTCGTCGATTTGCAGAAGAATTGCTCCTTGGGCTCGGCAGAAGACAGCATCACCCAAGACCCAGCTGACACGTCAAGTGGTTGGGGGATTGGCAACTTGTTTTTGTGACAAAGGAAAGATGGCAGTGGGCGATTTGTTCTCCCTTCTGCCTTGTCCAGCAAGGCGGGACAGAACCGATGTCACGATGTGCTGCTGGGTCCGTCAGAACTCCAGTTTCTGAAGGCCTTGATGGAGATGTTCGGCAGCCAAACAGCCCTCCTGGCATCTCGCCTGGGAAGCGAGTTGCCAAGGTGCACTGTTGGACTGTTGGTCGATGGGGCGAAGGGTGACGGTTATGGTGCTCTCCTTCCTTAGCCCCAACGTGAGCTGTGATCCATCAAGTCCAACAATCAGGATATATGATATATAGATGTGCAGTTGTCACTCAACACAGCTACCGCAGACATTGATCAAGTTCACACAGTGCAGTTTTTTGCTCACATAAAGGGGGAGATATTCAAATCAGGTATATCCAATGTCAAGCATTTGAACTACCTCCCAACTTGGAAGGCCACCCTCTGAGCAAAGCGATGCCGATGAGGAGGCTGATCCTTTGTTGTTTTTGATGATTGCTGAGGAGCAGAAGCTGCTTAAGCTATTCGTAAATGCAACCGGCTTTGAAATTTGCATTGTGGTTTTGCGGAGACAAACTTGTAATGGAAACTTAAGTGGATGTGTGCGGTCCCAAAATGTTTCAAAGGCATTGATTCAACCCATAAGTGAACTACCGTTGGACCCGGCCATTTCCAGGGGAAGCGAACAAAAAGCGTTGATGGGGATGGAATGACTCTGCGTAAAAGGCTCAGATTCGCTGCCTCTTTTGTGTCCTGTTAGAGTTATCAGAGTCAGCACAGTCATCACAGTTATCTATCATATCTATCATATCTATCATATCTATCATTTAGGGGGCTTCTCCAATGTCCTGACCATTGAAGAAGGACGGCCACAGCATTGTTCTTTGAGGTGAATTCTTGCTCTGGGCCAGGCAAGGTGCGATTCCGACATCGCTGGGAAGTCATTCATCCATTCGATGGGCTAGCATATAATACCCATGTATTATCCAACCCATCAACATTTAAAGTACAAAATCACCATCTAATTGTCCCGTAGGCACCATTTGAGTCCGGCTTTTTGTTTGTCTTTCTCCAAGGCGTCTACGCGAAGTTGAGGTGGAGTGGTACAGACAGGCGCTTCCATTATCACCTGTGAAAGAACCAAAGGTGCAAGAATCGTTGCCAAATGATGCCAAATGAGTGTGTCCAAAAATGAGGTAGACCCCCAAAATTGCTGTTTCAATGGGAAGCATATGGACAAATGATGAAAGATTGAGGTTTTATATGGTTTTATGATTAATCTCTCAAGAATTTGGGAGTAGCTCAGCTGGCGAATTCGTCAGGAATTCGAACGTGCAGATGTTGATAAAGGAGGTTACTTGGATCAGGACCATTGCCATTCGAAAAAACTGTGCCGTCGCCAAAATGCTTCAAGGTATGGGTCGGTCCATAGTTTCTTTTTATGGATAATCTGGAGGTTCAAACATTTGCATGTGAAACAAGTGGCTGTTTCTTGAAAGCAGAAGTAGTGGGTGCCAACCATCCTTGTTGCTAAATAGCCACTGTTCCACATCTTCCAAGAGTGCCTTGAAGGACGAGATCCGTCTGGTGCTGCAGCGCGTGGGTTATACTCCGCTGAGGGCAGTCACTGGGCATGTCATGGCCACACGACATGCGGCCAGAGCCGACCTGGACCCAGGTGATTCTGGACCTCATCGATGCTGTCGGGCCGTTAAAAGGTAGCATCCTCAACATATGGAACCAAAGCTGCTCCTGCTGTCAGCAGAAAGCGATGCTCTTGGTGTGGAAGTGCCAGGTGACGTCATGGATTTCGATGAGTTTGTGGAAATGTCGCTTTGGTTTGCAACCCATGTGCAATTGTGGGAGGGGTAGGGAGGGGTAGGGAGGGGTATCAGCTCCACTAAAATGAGAGGGTTGGCCACGTGAGCGCAGCCTGTGAGGATGGAAATCTTCCGAACGAACAACGGCTTCACTCGGAATGAGGTCAAGGCTGCCATTAGGGAATAGCTTTGCAGATGCATCATGTCACTAGGTCAGTAACTACGGTTAGTAGTTGATATGGGTATGGGTCAATACCTATAGATACATTTTTAGTGGGATGAACATCCATTTACCAGCTATTTTGGGGTTCACTAGGTACCAGGGTTTTGACCCATCCCCATATTGTGAAATGGTCAAACAGTTGGATGTCACTAGTCAGTCATTGGATCAGTCATTGGATCAGTCATTGGATCAGTCATTGGGGATGATCATCCCATTCTGGGACCCAGGAGTTCAGGCACAGCTTTGACATGTTCAACACGAGCCAACAGGAAGAGGCGCGACGGAGATGTGTTTTTGAAGTGACACGGAACTCTGAATGGAAACGAGTTGGATGTGGCTATTGCATGGGTCACAGTAAAATCACTAAAGGCTTTTGTTGTATGAGTCAAGGATCCAAAGTCATCCAAAGTCCAGATTCCATTCGTTTCAAATTTACTACCAGGAAACTATCCCATGTTAGCGCAACATTTTCACGCTGAACCACGAGACAAGCGCAGAATCTCCAGGTTGACGTCATCCAGGTGGGAAGCATCTTGCGTTCCTTGGGAATAGGTGCAGAGCTTGCGCAAGTTCAGGTGCCTCGCGAGCTCGCTTCCGTGCTGTTGCCGTTTCTCTCTTTATTTGGGTGAAATTGAACTCAATTGACTCAACAGGATTTTGTAAATTGGAATTTTCCGAATTTGACTCTTTTGAGTCATCGACTTTCAAGTCCAGTGATATATTTTTACTCCTAGCCCATTATATGATGCACGTCTACTCACTCAAGATTCTGTTGAAACTTTGCCGTACTTGGTGGCTCATCCCACTTAGTAAGTGGGTTACAACCCCAATTATAAGTGGATTAACCCTACTTATCCCATTTATAACTGGGGTTATAACCCACTTACTAAGTGGGTAGTTCGCCACCAAGTATGAGAGTTGCTAGATTGTGGGCATCGACTTGTCACTTGACAGGCCTTGGTGAAAACGGTGGACTGGCTTCCTGGCAGCTTAAAATGTCGAATGGGGATGGGGATACATTCCCAATGGAAGAATCATGGTATTCAGATGTATTCAGGATTAAAACATCCTATACTATTGTAATATAATCTATCACTGGTATATTGATCATATTCTCAAATTATATGTCCATTCCATTACTATGTATATAACAATACATATCACTATATAACATTATATAACAATGTGGTTAAGGACAATCATAAGCCATCCATTGGAAAATTTTCTTATACCACCTCTTTATGGTGAAGTCTCGGGGATGGGCGTCTCGGGGATGGCTCCGGGGTGTAGGAATGGCAGCAACTCCTTGGATTTCAACGAGTTCCTACGACTCATGCGGCTTCAGCGAGAAGATGAACTCATGAGCACCTCGGCGTTTCGAGCAACGGCAACGGCAATGGGTTTATGGGGAAGATCATCTGGAATAGACCAACTATATATATATAACTAGGAATAGAACTATAGTCAACTATAGTTAGCAAAGTTAACTATAATTCACTATAGTTAACTGTGGTTAGATATAGTCAACTATAGTTAAAGGGGATTATAAATCAATTTATAACTGGGTTTGATGGTAGTTTTCTGCCTAGGCGTCAAGCAAGTCTTTGACTCCAAAGCCGATGCCTGCGTCACTGAGGATCCTGGGCTAGGGGCTTCGGTGTTTGTTCGTCCGCGGTGGCTGATTTCAGCTGAAGCAGTTACATCGTGTTTGATACGATATAAATGAATATGTATATATATTTATATATGAGAATATTGCAGCTACAGGGCTTGTATGACAAAATATTTTTTTTTTTACCATTTGCTGCACCATTCTTATAACCATTATTTTTCCTATTCTGGAAGCACCCCTGTTCTTGTAACCGTTCTGTTTCCTATTCTGGAAGCACCCCTGTTCTTGTAACCGTTCTACTTCCTATTCTGGAGCACCTCTCTTGTAATCATTTGATGATTTTTTCTCAAGCCACCAGTCTTCCTGTAGCCATGCCACCTGCTATCCTGGAATCATATTCTGGATGGTCATCCTATCTGCGACCCCGAGGTAAACAAGTTTTCTAACTATCCCAGTCCTATGTCTTTAGATACATACATAATATTTCGATATTGTTCTTTTCCTTTGGTGAGCCCAGCATTTCTGGAGGTGACTTGGTTGGAGCCATTTGGGGCTGATTCGTTCAGCTGAGGATGTGAACGTCAGAGTCACCATCGCTCCGAAAGACGTGTCGTCCATGTTCCGCGGGCTCGGATATCCCGACTCCGTGGGGAAGTCGACCATGGGTGCACCCGACCAGCTTGACCCAATGGCTGCTGGGTTTTATTGCTGTTTTTGCAGTGAACAACTTCAGACTGAGGACCAAGTTGTTGGATTGGCTACTAGGAGGATGTCATAATATCCAGAATTCAGTCCATAATTCTACTTGTTGGCTTTACTCTGAACTTGATAGAAGTTGTCCAGATTTGGTGCCGCCAGATTTGTTCTTGGGATTGGTGCGAGAACCTCTGGATTACGATGCGCTGGTCCTTTTGGTGGATTCCTGCCGTCGTATGAACATGCAAAAGATGAGAAAGCCGCTTGGCAGCACAACCATGGTTTCTCCTAGGCATTGATATTGCTCTGATGCGTACTCTGTAAGAAATACCAGTTGTGAGTGTTGGCAGGACAAACTCGTTCCTTTGGAAGTTTAGATGTATTTCCTTGCATGAAAAAATGGCTATGGGTCAAAAGGCACCCCAGTGAACATCCAAATAGCAATGGATGAAATGGATGTTCATCCCTCCAAGTTTTATGGTTAAAATGGTAGGTTTTGAATGTTTTTGACCTTAGCCTTAAAAATTCATCGATATCATCCTGGTATGTAACATATGTCCAGGCAAGCGAGCTTTACGGATGAGAATGTGGAGAAGTTTCGTCGCTTGTTCAAATCTCTGGATTCTGAAGCTTGGCAGTGACGATGTGAAGTGGCTCCAAAAGAAACCACCCAATATTACAATATACCAGTAGTACCGCGCAAGGCGGTGGCGGAAGTTTCACCAATAGGAAACCTATAGGAGAGGTTAGTTGTTGTGAATCACGGATGGCAGAGCGAATCTACTGATGGACCGAAAGGTGCTTGGAGTTGTGTTTTCTGGAGTGGCTGCAATGGTTGCAGTGGTCACCTCACCACAACTGCTGGATGTAGTGTGGTGTAGTGCAGTTGTAGTTGTAGGTGTAGTGTAGTGGAGTTGTATATTTTTAAGCTGTAGTTGTAATGTAGTGTAATTAGCGTCGTGTAGTTGCACTTGCAGTTGTAGTTGTGGTGTGGTGTAATTAGTGTAGTGTATTGTAGTGTACTGTAGCGTGGTATAGTGTAGTGTAGTCTGGTGTATTGTAGTGTAACGTAGTGTGGTTGTAGTGTAGTGTCGTGTAGTGCAATGTAGTGGTAGTTGCAGTTGTAGTGTAATGTAATGTAATTACAGTAGTATAGTGTTGTGTAGTGTAGTTGTAGTTGTAGCTGAAGCTGTAATGTGCTGCAGTTTAATTAGTGTATTGTAGTGTACTGTAGTGTAGCTGTAATTGTAGTTGTAGCTGTGGTGGTGGTGGTAGGAGGAGTAGGAGGAGTAGGAGTAGGAGTAGGAGTAGGAGTAGGAGTAGGAGCAGTAGCAGTAGCAGTAGCAGTAGCAGTAGCAGTAGCAGTAGCAGTAGCAGTAGCAGTAGCAGTAGCAGTAGCAGTAGCAGTAGCAGTAGCAGTAGCAGTAGCAGTAGGAGTAGGAGTAGG
>Ga0126342_10019073_pt1 | contig 11700 bp, 10 predicted proteins | sample Cyp1metagenome_FD_92528 | JGI IMG/M metagenome (GOLD analysis project Ga0126342, IMG submission 92528) | Coral microbial communities from Lord Howe Island, Old Settlement Bay, Australia - Cyphastrea 1 metagenome | ecosystem: Host-associated > Invertebrates > Cnidaria > Coral ... | reverse complement strand
TTCGTTGCATGTTCAAATACCATTTTTGGAGAAATCACCAAATTGGTTTGCCTGAAAATTGAGTAGCCTAAATCACCTAGCTTCTCATCATGTTCAATGCTCCCATCAAGAATCAATCCTTTTGTAATCCCTATAACTCATTGCCCGCACAAGATCCATGGTGACCATCGTCAGTCATCCCGAAAAAAAACCTTAAGATTACTTACCAGCATGATTCCATATTGCCATCATGATTATCAACAAGATATATGCACACACATATCATATGAGTGCGTATACATACACTGCATGTGTATGTCGTGTATATATATATGTATAATTATATTGTATTATATCATATTATATTATATGATATATATATATGTATGTAATAACTCTTGTATGTCGGGGGTTGCCAAATGTCCCGTTTTTGTTTATTTTGAACATGAGTTTCAATCAATTGTTTGAGATCATATCTAGCAACACCCATATGTTGCGCGCGCGCGCACACACACACATTTTACATATATATATATATGTAGGACCCCGCCAAAAGATATAAGAGTATACTCATTTTTCACTGTAGTGGGATTTTACGGTTCTATCTTTTGGTGGGTTCCTATGTATATATATATATATTTAAAATATATTATATATATATTATATATATATATCTCAGTGCTATATTTGTTGCTGCTCCAGGGAATCTTAAAATTGGCGGCTTTCGGGTTCTGTTTCAAAACCGCTGAGGCCTATGATTGGATCACCAAGCCAGGCTCAGTTGGGCTCAGGGAATTGATGAATTCAGATTGGTTTAAGGGAAAAATTACAGGAAACATCCATATGGCTTAAGGGAAAATCTACACAATTTCCTGTGTAGATTTTCCCAAAAAAGCCAATCCACTGGGTCCACTGGTGAAGATTTATATGATTTATGGGGTGAAGTGAATCATAGCTGGTGAAACTCATGGTGATGCTTGAACCATACGCAGTTGTGCAACCTAGCGCTATTTTTACCAACGAATGCTGATATCATCTAGCCACTAAGCACCAACATTCTTTTCAATGTAAGAATTGTCAGGAATCTCTGCTTGGAATGTGCATTCCATTTTTGAACCTTGCCGACATGAATATGCATATACACATGCATATAGAAATGGCTTAAGCTACCACTATGACCCACTATGGTTATGAGAAACTTCACATGTCAGACGAAATTTCTTGCCCCGCAGCTGCAGGAGCGCATGAGAAGCTCCTCATCCGAGTCAGAGATGTATCATCCTTAGCCTGTCTTTTTTGGGGCCCAGGGCGCTTGAATTTATATGGTAATGGTTAATGGATGTTAATTAATAGTTGATATGAAATCATGGTTGATCCCAAAAGTCAGGTTGCTCCTGAAAATTCCAAGTCTTAGCTTCTTGCAAACAACAAAAATAGCTCTGGAAAATCATGATTTTTAGGTAACAATGAACCAGACATATGGTTATGGGTCAAAACCCTGTTACCCTACACAAAAATAGCTGGTGAATGGATGGTGATTACCCCAGTCATATGGTAATTTCATAGGTTTTGACCCATCCCCATATCAGAAATTAGCATTATCAATAGCCAAAGCCAGAATCTTTGGAATCCCAGTTCTGGCTCCAGGCTGATGCACATGGAACCACCGCCTCCACCTGCAGCCACTTGGCTGATTGAAAAAATGTCCAGGTTGCAACATATGATGTTATTAATTGATAACCCATGACGGATCCATGTATGGTATATAATTATCAATGGATTGGTTTAGGGGAAATTTTACAGGAAAACCCCATATTTAAATATATGTAATGGTAAAAACCAATCCATTGAATATATAATATGCTAACATGAATGGGGTATATTGATGGGATCCATGGAGCACCATATATAGCAGCACCATGGATCCTATATGGGTAATAATAATAGATATATGAACATTAATGATAAGTTATATCCCTGATTTTTGAAGGCATTTGGTGGAGAGTTTAAGATCCTGAGATCTTCGACGTGGAACTTCTGGACACTTGGGTTATGTCTCTAAGGCATACCGTATGCGGCATACCCCACTTTAGTGATCTTTCTTGCAGTTTGAATGTCGGGGTTTGGGGTAGCCCAATTTTCACACAATGCAAGCCTAGGAACCGCCGGCTAGTGGTCAAAAGCTCAGGGGTGGTGTTTTTTGTGTGGGTCAAAGATGGGGTGACAATTATTTAACACTCTTAAGTGTTTTTTTGAATATGACAACATCCGTTTTCCGGGGTCGACTTTCTGTAAGCTATGTTTTTGACATTTAAAAAAAAAACGTTAAAAAACATGTGTGGCTTGTGGCCCAATACTTCACATGCTCATGGCAAGCTGTGAGCGAAAAAGATGACTTGGGAAACTCCAATCGAGAGATGACGGTTTCATCCCGGGTACTTGAAGGCTAGGACAATGGTACCCATATTAACATAAATTAACCAGTGAAATATGGGACTATGATCAAGTTCTTAATCAGCCCTTGGATTACTGAGGATCATTTGTCTCCGAACTGGGTTTCCATCTATTATCATCTATCCGACTAAAAGACAAACATGTAAAATTCCAGAATGACATTGAAGTTTCTCCCCTGAAACCACATTTCTATCTCTGGGGTGGCGGTTTGCCCCAGGAAGCACCGGTGAAGCCCCATACGGCCTCAGTGTCTCCGAGCTCGAGGTGCTGGAAACTCGCATTAGAATGGCGATTTTTTTGGGTTTTGCCACATGATTGGAAAACATCTAAGAACATCTCATTTAGTGAATTTAGTGGAACCTCTTTGTTAATTTGCTGCGAATTGGTGAAGCAATTCCTCAACAGAGTTGCTCGATACTCTGCAGTGTCTTGGGAGTACACTCGGACCGCAGTCCAAATACTCAAGCCGAACAAATCTCAGAGACCATCCCGCAGAAAATCTTTAGCCAATTGCCAATTCACCATAATTCACCAGTCCATCTGTCTCCATTTGTTGTTTCTGTTGGCCACACCATGGTGATGTCACCATCCCCTCCACGCCCTCCACGGCCAAACTTGGAGGCAGAACTCCATCGGGCCCAAAAGGAGACGAGTTCACCAGATGAGAAGCCCAAGACCCGTCGTGGATTTCCCATTGGCAAGGCGGGCGATGGCGGGCGCAGAGCCGGGGATCGGTGGAGGATCATGTAATGTATACATGTCTAGAGAGAGAGAGAGAGAGGGAGGGGTCGATTTTTTTCCCGAATGCGTAGCGAAGGCTTCTCGTTTTACTTTGGGGGTCTGGGGGTTGGGACGCGGTCGCTCGACGCCGCTTTCACATCCGCAACCACTCTTCGTAACCGTCCGCAACCGTTCGCAACCGTCTGCGATGAGGTCGCTATGGCCGTGCCTATGGGAAGTGCTGCAAAAGTGGTCACTTTTGGAGGTTACAAACGTCTCGCAACGTCGTTTCGGTGGCACTTTGTGACGTGTCCATCTTCATTTTGCGTGGCTGGCGCAGCACTTTAGACGTGTGGTGTTGCATGTTTTTTTGCGAATCGCCGTGTCAGGGCTGCGTCAAGTGGTGACAACGTGCAACCTGTGTGGCAGGCGTGGGACATTGTGAGAGCGTCTTTTTGAGTGGCAGGTGCAGCATTTGGTGAAGATCTGTCGTGTTTGCAATGTGATCTTGCGTGTCCGGCGCAGTATTTGGGACACTTTACACTTTACACTCCCCACTTCACACTTTGCATTCCACACTCGACACTCTACACTTGCCACTCCGCACTCTACACTCTGCACTTGGCACTCCACACTCGACACTCTACACTTGCCACTCCACACTCTACACACTTTACACTTTACATCCAGACTTTACACTTTACATTCGACACTTCACACTCCACAATCCCAATTTCATATCCTAGACACTACATTCCCCACTCAGCACTCCACTGTCTGTACACTGCACACTCTGCGCTCCACCCCATTCCACTTTCCACAGTCAACACTGGTACGGTAACAGAGGAAAAATGTACAAAAACTGTTGAAATAACTTGTTTCACAAAGGTGTTTTACGTGACTGCATTCGGGTTTGTTGGTTGCTCTTGCTTTTCGACCTGTGGGTTGAAGAGATTTTCGGTACTCGAAGACTCGAAGTCAAAAGTTTTGGGGGAACCTGAGTTTGCAATGCATAGCAAGATTGAATCTATATCAATCGGAAGTTCCATTTCCATCCCATTCAATCCGCAGATTTGGGGTTCCTCGAATTTCCGTTCTTGACATCGACATTTCTTCCCATGTTCGAAGGTTAAATGCAAATTTAATCCAGTTTTCAAGGCTGAAATGCCAAGTTTCAATATCTCCATTTTTGACAGAACAGGGTGCATCCTTGGATATCGTCGATCCCACTTCATTCCCACTTTCTGCTATTCACATCCCTGTCTCAATCCAGCCAATACAAGGGGACGTAGTGATGGGGCGGATTTAATGCGCTTAAACTATCTTAAACTCGTATTTTTACATTCTGCAAACGGTTTGTAGATATGGCCCATGGCTCCATTTGAGGGGTTCAACTTAGTCTCCTTGAGATTTTTTCCATGCGGATCACAGGACGGCACCAAGCGCGAAATCCGCGATGAAGAATATGGCCATCGAGGTTGGAAGGGAAACATCCGGTAAATAAACCAGATGGGGCAATTTTGAATGTTCCTCCAGTTTTCCCCTCAAATTTCAGTATGCAAACCCAGGAACAAAATGCGGCGAACGGATTTACAGCCAAATTTGGGGGAATCATTGGAAGATCACCGACCACCAAATACATCAAAAAGGGTTAGGTATCTCGGATAGTTTTGAAACAATGAGGTCACTTTTCAATCACCGGTTGCAAAAAACTATGGAAGTTACTGCAGGTGATCGACAGGCTACAGGTCGCAACAGCATGAGACACACATTAGGCCGCAAGAAGAATCAGAAGGAGAACGAATGGAGCGAGTGGGAGCGTCCATGCCTCAGCTGCAAAATGTTTGATTTTCATACTGGAAATGGACTCTCCAGGCAGATCTAACTTCATGAAAGTATAAGGTTCCATGGTTCCATGGCACAGACTCCGCATTTTTTGGAGTGCCACATTTTGTGACCATGCGATTTATCAAAGATTTCAAGATACCAAGGAAGAACATCTCACCAGCAAACTAGTGGATTTAGATCAGCGCGTAGGGTTCCAATTGGATCCAAGCATATTCCAAAAGAATTTCTGGCAAAATTCAAGACCTGTTTTCGTCCCAGAGAAAAAATGCGTCATATGTTTCATCAGTTGGTTTTGTTTTCTTCGGAATTTCCAGCATTTTTGGAATATGATTGTCAGACAGCTCTCCTGGAGGTCCACCAGCGATTCCATGGCCATGTTCTCCCAGTGCTGTTCCTATACCCCTGGGAACCATCCACAATCATCCACATCATTACCTACATTTGACGTTCCTGTGCGCCTGGTAGCATCCTGGTAGCAAATCTGAAAGCTTCCACTAGGTTCCAGTTACGTGACTGACCCAGGCCGCAAAAGCTGGGACCGCAACGAGCGTGTCCGGATGGCCAAGTTCAATTTGCGCAGAATGAATCTGGACAGGGATGGCTCATGTTCATCGACATTGGGGTATCCCACTGGTTGTCCATGAAATTTCCATGGTATTTCCCATGATATCTCCCTGCTTGAATATTCGAAGCAATTTCTGGGGTTGGTGCCTTCCCCTCTAGGCGGACCGCCGAGAAGATTGGTGGACTTGGGATACCTGGGGAGAAGACTGGGAAGAATGGGAGAACTGGGACTGGGAGCAGCCCAACTCAAAGAGGCGGAGTCCAGTGGGATTTGGGAGGGCATGTCGACCAGCCAGAATGCACTTCCTATATCCTATATATTGATAATTTGGGGCTTTATGATAAGCTTTATGTTTCAAAAGCCTCAATCAAGCCAGCTCCAATTCCGTTTTTTCTGCATCTGACGTCAGGGAGAAGAAGAAGAAAGGCCGCAAGCGCCGCGAATGGCAATCAAAAGAGAAAGAAGAGAGTCAAGGAAGTAGCAGTGAAGGCGATTCCGACCAAGCTTCCCTGAATGATGGTCAAACTGGTCAAAGATTTGGGAAATCCATGGAAAGCCTGAAGTAGTTGTCTCAAATCAGCCTTGTGCAGCAGCGAGGGAGGGAGATTTCTTGATTGATTTTGCGGTCTAGGGCGGCTTTGGAGTCAAATTCCGGTGCATTCCTATTTTGCGGGGTTGCATTCCCATTATTGCTGGTTCTATTAAACATTTTCTCCGGTTTCATTCTGGTTTTTGCTGGTTGTGATTCCGCAATTGGTAGCCACCCGCTTTTCATTCACACAACTGCCAGATTCAAGGGAAGAATGAGCCCCCTCCACATTGCTTGTAAACACCACGGTTTCCCCTCAGTGTTCCCTTTCCATCAATATCATCAATCCATTGATAATGGTGGTTGTTGGTGGTTATCATCCCGATTCTTAGTTACAGCTATCAGTTTGGTGGTTACAAATTATACAATATCTAGCATCCATTGATCCCCGCTTTCCTTCCATCCTCAAAGAAAAGGCCTGAACATGCCTGAACATATTTTGTGTACCTCAATATCATTCAAAGCGTAGACCTGTGTTTTTTAAATGAGCCAGGGTAAAATCCTTTGTGGCTTGACATCCAAATGGCCAGACCACACTGCTGCTCCAGCGGCACAAGCAGCACAAGTAGCAAAAGAACAAGCTGCAGATGCCCCAAATGGAGGCGAGCGATGGCCCAATCATGTGGTGCTAGTATGGCTCCATTTCTGTTGGGGGATTTAACATGAATTGACCAAACAAATCGGGGGTTCCGCACATCTACCTATATCGGTATCAATATCTATATTGATATGGATATCTATATCTGTATCTATATCAATATTTATATCTATCTATAGGATATGTACACAATATTACATATGAAAATATTAGTATGATATTGACATATGATATTGATATTCTCTATGATTTTATATATTGAATCCTATATAACCTACATATATATGTACTGCGTTGGGAAGTTGAGAAGTTATATGTATATATTTTATATACACATAATCTGATGTGTGTATATATATATATAATTTACGTAGTATAGGGATATCGTGATAGATAGATAGATAGATAGATAAATAGACAGACAGATAGATAGATAGATAGATGGATATATATATATATATTTGTACATTTAGTATTATGTATACACGTGCATGTATATCAAGGCATATAGATATGCAGATACAGCTGGGGTTTATATCCCAGTTACAAGTGATGGGACTAACATGCACACGTACGATTCCTGAGATCGACCGAGGGGGAGGTGAACCCAACCAATTTTGAAGTGGATCTGGGATAAGCTTAAATTGAAAGCCCCCCAAATTGGATGGTTCCAGATCCTCAAAAACACCATTTCGACCGCAGGTCCCAACATGTGCCCCATTGGTGGTTGCCATATTCAAGTTATCCTAATTTTTAATTCTATATCATCTTTGGTGCTATCAAACTATATCCATTTTCTTTACCGCTGTTGGACAGATATTCCCATCATTCCATGTTTGACATGCAATGATACTGTGGAACACCCAAAGTTTACACCGCCTAATTTAGGATGGTTTGATGGTCGAAGGAAGTTTAGAAGTCAAACGTGCGATACTATGGACAGATGGAAAGAGGTGGGAAGAGCCAGAGAAGAGAAGACAAGAAAAATGAAGATCAGAGAAGAGAAAGAGTCAGAGGAAAGAAGATGCAGGTGCGCGAAAAGGTAGCAAAGTGGCGAAACACTGTGTTTTTCCAATGATTTGTGGCTCCGGAGGGTCGAAAAGTAGGCTCGCTAAAGCGGCGGGTGCGGAGCCATCTGGCCAGATGAGAGATAAAAAGTTGCACGCTGTTGTGGCGCGAAGCAAATTTTCAAGTGAAAAGGTACAAAACACCTGAGTCTCGGAGAACTTTTGGAAGTTGAGATGTCGAACAAGTGTACGCCGTTGTGGCACGAAGCACATTTCCAAGTCAAAATGCACAAAGCACGCCAGGTTCGGAGCACTTTTGGAAGTTGAGATGTCGAAAAAGTGCACGCCGTTATGGCGCGAAGCACAATTCCAAGTAGAAATGTTAAAAGCACCACATGTTCGGACCGCTTTTGGACGTTCAGGTGTCGTTTCGAGTGGCCAGCGCAAGAGATTGTGCACCTCGTAAAAAGGGAGCAAAACGTGAGGGTTTTGTAGCATGTCCAAAAACGATGGCAGGGGTGGGGCATTTGAAGAAGAACTGAAAAGCTTGATTTCGCATGGCACGCGCAGTACAAGAGACATGTTCATCAGAGCTGTTCGGAGGTCATTCCTGAGAGGGGTTGCATTTTGGAGCATCAGATCGTCAAGTTTGCGAAGAAGGTGCAGCACTATCAGCACTTTGTATGACTTGGCATCACTTTTTCCTGGCAGGCGCAGTACTTTAGAAAGATGGAGTGGAAAAGTCGCAAAACGCATTGGTACGAGGCCGTCAGCTTTGCATTCAACTTTCCATTATTGAAGGAAGTCTCGCAGAATTTCTTCGTTTTTGATGATGTTGTCAGCTTGATACTTTGAGGAAGTCTCGTTGAATTCTTTCGTTTTTGACGTTGTCAAGTTCAAAAATTGAGGAAGTCTCGCAGAATAGCTTCGTTTTCAAGCTTGCAGAAAGACAGATAGATAGATAGATAGATAGATAGACAACTACAACTACCAATACACCACACCGCTACAAATATACTACGCTACATTACACTACATTAATTACACCACACTACACTCATTACATCTAATTACGCTACACTGCACTAATTGCACAACAGCAACCACAACAAAAACAAGAACAAGAACAACAACAACTACTACTACTACTGCTGCTACTACTGCTGCTACTACTACTACTACAACTACAACAACAGCTACTACTACTACTACTACTTCTACTACTACTACTACTACAACTACAACTGCTGCTGCTACAACTACAACTACAACTACAACTACAACTGCACTTTTTTACGCTACACTACACTAATTACACTGCAACACACTGCAACTAGAAATACAAATACAACTACACTACATTTCAACATTTCACAAAACAACACTACACTACACTAATTACATTACATTGCATTGCATTGCATTGCAGTACATTTCACTTCATTACATTACACTACAACTGCAACTGCAACTGCAACTACACTACAGCACGGAACGCTACACTACACTAATACAACTACAACCGCAACCGCAGCTGCAACTACAACTACCACTACAGTGCACTACACTACAACTACAACTACAACTACACTACTTTACACTACACTACATTACACCACACTACATTACACTACATTACACTACATTACACTACACTACATTACACTACACTTTATTCACTAAACGAGACTACACGACACTATGCCACACTACAGTACACAACACTACAGTACACTACACCACGCTACACTAAGTACACCACACACAACTACAACTGCAACTGCAACTACACTTCGCTAATTACACTACATTACAACTACGACTCCACTACGCTACACTACAACTACAACTCCAACTGCGCTACACCACCACACTTCATCCAGCAGTTGCGGTGAGGTGACCACTGCAGCCATTGCAACCACTCCAAGAAACACAACTCCAACCACCTTTCGGTCCATCAGTGGATGCGCTCTGCCATCCGTGATTCGCAACAACCAACTCCCCTATAGGTTTCCTATTTTTGAAACTTCCGCCACCGCCTTGTGCGGCACTACTGGTTTTTGCAGATTTACACCACCATCATTGGACCATCATAAAAACCATGACATTTACAAGAAATATGTGGCTGATAGTTTTGAGTTTACCACATTATAAGAATCATTAAGCCCATCGTCATAGGACTTTTTTTGGTTGGCTTAACTCAGGAAGACGTCGTGGACGCCACGGACGTGGACAAGGCAATCTCCGACATCGGAGTTTGCAATGTGGTAAATTCAACAAGGAACCATCCCCCATAGAGGTTGATTATTGGGTATACCCCTATTTGGGATAATGTAAAATGACCTCAAATGGTTGGTTTCCGAAATGAATTATTATTGGGTTTCCCACGTTGGATACGTGGGAAATTACCTCCAAAACTCCAAATCACATCAACAGGTTTGATGTTTTGTGCGGTAATTCTAATGATGCACCCTGTTTTGCCCATTGTTTAGGACACAACAATATTTTTTTGCGATCTCCGCACCGTTGCGATGATCCATGAACCAATAGAACCATCTGGCCATCATCTGGCAGGGGCACAAAACAACGGCCGCAAGATGTCTGAGTCAGGCGGAATCCGCAGTTGTTGAAGATGGTTATGGGTCAAAATTACCATGCAACTCACTGTGGACCATGGGATCGGGTCTCCTGGCAGAGTAGGAAAACATGCAGTTGCATGTTTTGTGTTTTTTTAGGAGCAGGAATGACCAAAGTTTTATTTTTTTGGAAGTCCCAGGACTTTTACCCATACCCATATCAAAGTGGAAAGATGGCACCTTGCTCCAAGTCTTTGTGAAGATGTTTTCTAAACAGGCCATGGGACAGATTCTAGCCCCACAGGACTGAACTACCCGCCATTGAATTTCGATTATGTTTTGAGGTCAACGTTTTCCTGTGGATGCTTTTTGAATCCCAAACTCTTGATTTTTTTCCCGAGGGCGTCTGAGCGCAGGGTTCTTCCAATAGTGGGGGTCTGTCTCTCATCGTCTCACCCTCACATCTTCTCATCTTCACATCTTCTCATCTTCACATCTTCTCATCTTCACATGTTCTCATCCTCGCATCTTCTCATCTTCACATTTTCTCATCATCTTCACACATTCACACCCTCATACCTTCACATCTTCTCATCTTCACATCTTCTCATCTTCACATCCTCACATCTTCACATCTTCTCATCTTCACATCTTCTCATCATCTTTATTTTCTCATCATCTCTATTTTCTCATCATTTTTCTCATCATCTTCACACATTCACATCTTCTCATCTTCACATCTTCTCATCTTCACATTTTCACATCTTCACATCTTCTCATCTTCACTCATCTTCACATCTTCACATCTTCTCATCTTCACATCTTCACATCTTCTCATCTTCACATCTTCTCATCATCTTTATTTTCTCACCATCTTTATTTTCTCATCATTTTTCTCATCGCCTTCACACATTCACATCTTCTCATCTTCACATCTTCTCATCTTCACATTTTCACATCTTCACATCTTCTCATCTTCACATCTTCTTATCTTCATATTTTCTCATCATCTTCACACATTCACATTTTCTCATCTTCACATTTTCTCATCCTCGCATCTTCACATCTTCTCATCATCTTTATTTTCTCATTATCTTTATTTTCTCACCATTTTGCTCATCATCTTCACACATTAACATCTTCTCATCTTCACATTTTCTCATCTTCACATCTTCACATCTTTCTATTTCACATTTTTCTTTCCAACGACACGGCACGAAACGCAACCTGTGCGTAAAAGCGTCTGTGTGTAAACGCGTCTGTGTGTAAACGCGTCTGTGTTTAAAAGCGTCTGTGTGTAAAAGCGTCTGTGTGTAAAAGTGTTAGTGTGTAAAAGCGTCTGTGTGTAAAAGCTTTTGTGTGCA